>OGUH01000019.1_pt1 | contig 234517 bp, 207 predicted proteins | sample 1574661 | NCBI WGS metagenome assembly OGUH01 (sample SAMN03295822, study PRJEB24534) | human gut metagenome | isolation source: fecal sample 3 from infant 3 | host: Homo sapiens | place: USA: Pittsburgh, PA | collected 2014-07
GGAGGGCGCGGCAGCCGCGCACCGTTAACAGAGGATGGTTGTGGCTGAACTGCTGCGCCGGGATATCACTCATTCGCTCACCTCTTTCTCAAACGTCATCGCAGGCGGCTCCTCTTTATTGCAGGCCGGAACCGGGCCCGTCTGCGCCGGCTGACAGTGACCGGGCAGGATTTGCCCGCACGCCCGGGTCTGGCGCACTCCTTCTACAGCACAGGTACAGCCGGGATTAAGTTGGCGTTGCGGCATGGCGGGGTTTTCACAGGAATCTCTCTTTATCGTTTGCGGGCACGCTACCGCCCGTCGCTGTTCACTTACCAAAGCGCATCAGGTCTGACAGGCTGATTGTGTGTTTTTGCCAGGTTCGCGCATTTCGTCAGCTAACGCTTCTGACCACCCAGGGGCTTTTAAAATATTTCCAGGTTATTTCCTGAAAAGTAGCGTTATTAAGAAGCCAGCAATTAGAGCGGCGTCGCCAGCATGGCGCGATGTTACGATCTCTTCGACCAGTTATTTCCTGATTAAAGTCTTTAATACAGGCAACATTCAGCATCAACTTTTATTCCGAACCGTCCCTGCCAGCATATTTTGCACGTTGAAGCTTATGTCCGGGCTAAATTAAAATAGCCCGACATTGAAATAATTTTTATTGATAATGATTTTTTCTCCTTCAGAGAATAAACGGCTGCTGTATTACGACCGACAATCGCTGGTGGTAAGAAGTTTTAGTCGTAGATCGACACTCCTCTGTATGCCACCGATATACAGTCTTAAGGGTAAATTAATACGTTAACCCGGCTTTTATTCTGAGTCATAGTGGCCATAGCAATCTCTTCCTTTGAGGGACCTTAGAGAAAAATAATGAATAGCCTGAATAAAACCATAGTAGAACAAAGCATTGTAACAGGTCAACCAGTAAGCCTCCCGCTTTTAACCAGGGTTTCAATTAAGAAATTCAACTCTCTGAGAAAAAATACTAATTATTCATTCCGCGCAATGACTAAATTCATAGCAGACGTATGAATAAACATTGCATTCATATATAAATAAAACCATTTAATTGATATAAATCAATGCACGCAAGGGATAATAATTATTCCTGGAACTGAAAACACTCAGCACAATCAGTAGACGTTTAAATATTGTCATGCATACCCGCTGCAAGGGAATAATAATAGAGGGTATTAATATCGTGAAAATAATGGAAAGAGAATTTCATATAAAAGAGCTAAATAATACCTGGCAGTCTCAACGACTGATTACTCGTCCTGACGAGCCGGACAGAGAAAGCGAGAACAAAAATAGCGCGAATCCATTCTGCCGGCGTGTTTAAAGTATGAGCAGAAATGATATCTCCCATCAATACCGCTCTTCTACACATCGCCGCAGCAGCTATGATTGTAAATTGTGGAGAAACTTCTATTATTTGACTGTACACGTCATTTTTCTGAAGGATTTACATGAGAGTTAATGGACTTACGAAGGGATTTTTCATCCTGATCGTGCTGATCGTCACCCTGGCTTTTTTCGACGTTCTCTCCCCCTATTATTCAGCCATTTTATGGGCGGCCATTCTGGCGGTGATCTTCCACCCGGTGAAAAACAAACTGCGCGATCGGCTCGGCGAGCGCAACGGCCTGGCGGCGCTGCTGACCATCGTCATTATCTGCCTGATTGTCTTTACCCCGCTGGCGATCATTCTTTCGTCGCTGGCCTTCGAGCTCAACGTGGTTTACACCAAACTGCAGCATAATGACACCCAGTTCCCGACCGTGGTAGCCAGCCTGTTTGCTCATCTGCCGGAATGGGCCAGGAGCTTCCTTTCTGAGCATAATCTCGATAGCGCGGAACAGATTCAGCGCCAGCTTTCAGACGTAGCGCTGAAAGGAGGCCAGTACCTGGCCGGTAGCGCATTCTTGATTGGGAAAGGGACCTTCGGCTTTACCGTCAGCTTCGGCATCATGCTTTATCTGCTGTTTTTCCTGCTCAAAGATGGCCCGTATCTGGTCAGACTGATCCTTGAATCCCTGCCGCTATCGAATCACGTGAAGCAGCATCTTTTCGCTAAATTTGCCGCCGTCTCCCGGGCGACGGTAAAAGGCACCGTCGCGGTGGCGCTTGCGCAGGGCGCGCTTGGGGGACTGGCGTTCTGGATCGTGGGGATTGATGGCAGCATCCTGTGGGGCGCCCTGATGGCGTTTCTGTCGCTGATTCCGGCGGTGGGCTCGGCGATTATCTGGGTTCCAGCGGCAATCTATCTCTTCGCGACCGGCCAGCTCTGGCAGGGCGCGTTTATCGTCGGTTTCTTTGTGATCATCGTAGGTCTGGTGGATAACATTCTGCGACCTTTACTGGTTGGTAAAGATACCAAAATGCCGGACTACCTAATCCTGATCACCACGATCGGCGGAATGGAAATTTACGGCATCAATGGTTTTGTTATCGGCCCGCTGATCGCCGCGCTGTTTATCGCCTGCTGGAACCTTCTCTCCGGACGCGATCACGCTGGAAACATTGATGAGCTTGATGAAGATTTCCTCGAAGAAGGTAAAAATCACGAAGAGTAGCAGCGCTGTATTGCAGCGCTTACAGGTAAAATGCTGCCATCCCGGCAGGTGGCGATCGGCGTTTTATCTGAGCGGTAAATGAGTAAAAACAGCGCGGGACAGCAAAACGCAGGGGGGCACCCCCTGCTCGACTGCGATGAAACCCCGTTCTCAGCGCCCGTCTTAAACCGAGACGTTAAGCTTATGGGAAGTAGTTAACGACTACGCTCCCTCTCATAAACAGAATTTATAACTGCTATTTGTGAAAATTTTGGTAAATTGCACTTATCATTCAGCGGATAAATGCTACTCTTATGCCGTTGAGGATTGATAACAAAGGATTACCCACGTGAAAAAAATCACTACGTTCGCCGCTTCCATGCTGGCTCTTGCCTGCGTTTCCGCCACCGCCGTTGCAACTGAACAGCCGCTGGAAAAAATCGCTCCCTACCCTAAAGCGGAGCAAGGGATGAAGCGTCAGGTGATCCAGCTGCCGCAGCAGCAGGATGAGTCGACGTTAAAAGTGGAGCTGATGATTGGCCAAACGCTGGAAGTCGACTGCAATCGTCATCGTCTTGGCGGTCAACTGGAAAGCAAAACCCTTGAAGGCTGGGGCTACGACTACTACGTATTTGATAAAGTGACTTCCCCCGTCTCGACCATGATGGCCTGTCCGGATGGTAAAAAAGAGAAGCAGTTTGTGATGGCAGGTCTGGGCGATGCGGGAATGCTGCGTTACAACAGTAAGCTGCCAATCGTGGTTTATACCCCGGCCAACATCGATGTGAAATATCGTATCTGGAGAGCGGACGAAACCATCGGCACGGCCGTTGTGCGTTAATCCCTGTACGAGTGAATCCGGCGGCCTGAGCCGCCGGAGAAAAAGTTAGAGCGCAATATCAGCGACCGGTTTACCTTCCGGCAGCGGCTTCAGCTCCGCCTGCGGAACCTCATCAGCCACCGTAACCGGCTCGTAGTGCAGTTCCAGCACTTCGCTGGTCCACGCCAGCGCCTTTTCAATTTCCGCAGCGTTGCCGTCCAGACGCGTACCGTAGCTTGGTATAATCGCTTTCAGTTTCGCCTGCCACTCCGCTGAGTTGACCTTCTCTTTAAACACTTTTTCCATGAGCTGCAGCATAATCGGCGCCGCAGTGGACGCTCCCGGCGAGGCGCCCAGCAGCGCGGCTACGGTGCCTTCGTCATCGCTGACGACCTCGGTACCGAGGCGCAGAACGCCGCCCTTCTTCTCATCGCGCTTGATAATCTGCACGCGCTGGCCAGCCTGCCATAAGCGCCAGTCATCTTTGCGCGCTTCCGGATAGTATTCACACAGTGCCGCGTGACGATCTTTGTCTTTTTGCAGCACCTGGCTAATCAAATACTTCACCAGATCGAAGTTATCCAGCCCCACGTTGAGCATCGGCATGATATTCGAGGTGTTGGTCGAGGCCAGCAGATCCCAAAGCGAACCGTTTTTCAGGAAGCGGGTCGAGAAGGTTGCGAACGGCCCAAACAGCACCACGCGCTTGCCGTCGATAATACGGGTGTCGATGTGCGGAACCGACATCGGCGGCGCGCCAACCTCGGCCTGACCGTAGACTTTAGCCAGATGGTGATTAACCACTTCCGGGTTCTCACACACCAGGAACTGTCCGCCGACCGGGAAGCCCGCGTACTCTTTAGCCTGCGGAATACCGGTTTCCTGCAGCAGGGTTAGCGCGGCGCCGCCGGCCCCGATAAAGATAAATTTAGCCTTGATAACCCGTTTCTGGTGACGGTTGTTCGCATCCGCCAGCGTAACGGTCCAGCTTTTGTCGGCGTTGCGCTTAAAACGGCGCACCACGGTCCCCAGCTGGAGAGAGAAATTATCATGGGTTTGCAGCCCGGCGATCAACTGACGGGTGATTTCGCCGTAATTCACGTCGGTACCCACCTCCGAGCGGGTCGCGGCCACCTTCTGCTGCGGATCGCGTCCTTCCATCACCAGCGGAGCCCACTCTTTTATTTGTTGATGATCTTCAGAGTAGCGGATACCGCGGAACAGCTCGCTTTGTTGTAAAGCCGCATAGCGGGCGCGCAGGAAGTTAACGTTGTCTTCGCCCCATACGAAGCTCATGTGCGGCACGCTGTTAATAAAGGATTTAGGCTTTTTCAGAATGCCCCGGGTCACCTGATGGGCCCAGAACTGACGAGAAATCTGGAAGGATTCGTTGATGTCGACCGCTTTATCGATGTTGATACCGTTAGCGGTTTGCGGCGTATAGTTCAGCTCCATCAACGCCGCGTGGCCGGTACCCGCGTTGTTCCATCCGTTCGAGCTCTCTTCCGCCACGCTGGACATCTGCTCGACCATGGTAATAGACCAATCCGGCTCCAGTTCCTGCAGCCAGGTTCCCAACGTGGCGCTCATGATGCCGCCGCCAATCAACAATACATCCGTCTCTTGCTCATGGCGGGTGTTGGTCCGAGTGTTATTGGAACCAACCGCCTGTGAGCTGGGTACGGCCATCTTTTTCTTCATCGGATTTGAGCCTTACTTTACTCGCTTTTTTATTTAGCGCAGGTGAAACGATTCTCGGCTTCAAAGGTAACACTGAAGAAAAAAAATTTAAATATTGTTTAAATTTTAAGTTGAGTTTTGAGATCTGTTATAAAAATGTTTAATAAATGTGTATCACAAATCACATTTTGTACTGGTATCAGAGGCGCTTCCGCGCTATTATCCTCGGTTTTGTGACCGACCGCACGTAACCAGCGACCGATCATGGCCCAAATTTTTTAAATTCTGCGAAATTTTTTTATGCCCCCTGTTTCCGATTCCGCTACCTCCAGCAATGCTGGCGCATTAGGCCAGATCCTGCGCTCGCCCGCGCTGCTGACGCGTGAAACGCTGGCGGGCGTACTCACCGCACTGGCGCTAATCCCCGAGGTCATCTCCTTCTCGGTTATCGCTGGCGTTGATCCGAAAGTCAGCCTGATTGCATCCGTAGTGCTGTGCCTGGCGATGTCGGTTCTCGGCGGCAGACCGGCGATGGTCACCGCCGCCGCCGGTTCGGTAGCGCTGGTGATTGGTCCGATGGTGCATCAATATGGCGTCGGCTACATTCTCCCGGCGGTCATAATGGCCGGCGTTATTCAAATTTTGTTTGGCATTTGCGGCATGGCGCGCCTGATGCGCTTTATTCCGCAGCCGGTGATGACCGGTTTTGTTAACGCGCTGGGTATTCTCATCTTTTTTGCCCAGGTACCGCATTTCTGGAGCAAGCAGCCGCTGATTATCGGCCTGTTCGTGTTAACGCTGCTGATTGTGCTGTGGGTGCCGCGCTATATAAAGGCAATCCCTTCTCCGCTCATCGCTATCGTACTGCTGACGCTGTTTACCGTTTTCAGCGGCCAGCTGCTGCCGACCGTCGGCGATGAAGGCTCAATGAGCGGCGGACTACCGGGGTTAACCAGCCTGATAGTGCCTCTGAATTTAACCACGCTGCACATCATCTGGCCCTGCGCGCTGAGTATCGCTTTTGTCGGCCTGATGGAGTCGCTTCTGACGGCAAAGCTGGTGGATGATTTAACCCAAACGCCTTCCAGCAAAGCGCGCGAGAGCGCGGGTCTGGGCATCGCCAACATTCTCGCCGGGTTCTATGGCGGTATCGCCGGGTGCGCGATGATCGGCCAGACCATCGTTAATGTTGAAATGGGTAAAGCGCGCAGCCGCGTGTCGACCGTTGCCGCAGGCCTGGTGCTGCTCCTGCTGGTGACTGCCTTAAGCGAAGTGATGGCAAAAATCCCGATGGCCGTGCTCGCCGGGGTGATGGTGATTGTCGCGGTGAAGACCTTTAGCTGGCACAGTATTCGTCCAACTGAGCTGGCGCGCAATCCGTGGCCGGAAACGCTGGTGATGCTGGTGACCGTCGGCGCAACCGTCGGCACCAGCAATCTGGCAATCGGCGTTCTGGCAGGGCTGATCTCAATGGCTCTGATCCCCCGCCGTCTGCGGACTCAAGCGCAGGCTACATCAGAAAAAGCGTCGCCAGCCCAAGAAAAATAAAGAATCCGCCGGTGTCGGTAATCGCGGTAATCATTACGCTGGAGCCGACCGCCGGGTCGCGTCCCAGCTTGACCATCACCATTGGGATAATGACGCCCATCATTGCCGCCATCAGTAGATTGAGCATCATCGCCAACGTCATCACGCCGCCCAGTTGCGGATCGTCGTATAGCCACCAGGTGATAGCCCCCATAATCCCGCCCCAGACGATCCCATTGATCAGCGCAACGCCCATCTCGCGCAAGATCAGGAAGGTAAAACTTCCCGGCTGAATATGCTGTAACGCCATTGCCCGCACGATCATGGTGATCGTCTGGTTGCCCGTGTTGCCGCCAATCCCGGCGACAATCGGCATTAGCGACGCCAGCGCCACCAGTTGGGAAATAGTATGTTCGAAGCCATCGATCACGCGGGAAGCGATAAACGCGGTGCACAGATTCACCGCCAGCCAGGCCCAGCGGGTCTTCACCGCTTTGCTCACCGGCGCAAACACGTCGTCATCGTTGCTCAGGCCGCCCATGCGGCGTAAATCGTTATCCGTCTCCTCATAGACCACGTCAACGATCTCATCAATGGTTAAACGTCCCATCAGCTTGCCGTCGGCATCAATCACCGCGGCGCTAAGTAAGTCATCACGTTCAAAGGTACGCGCCACTTTCTCCGCGTCTTCGTGCGGCTGGAAGGTCACCGGATCGCCTTCCATCACTTCCCCTACCCGCTTCTGCGCATCGTTAAGCAGAATGGTTTGCAGCTCGAGTTCGCCGAGCAGCAGCTTATTGCGGGTGGTCACAAACAGTTTATCGGTATTCTCCGGCATTTTACCTAGTCGCCGCAGATAGCGCTGCACCGCTGCGAGAGTCGCTTCCGGACGGACGGTAATGACCTCAAACTCCATGATCGCGCCGACGGTATTGTCGGCGTAGCGCATCATCTGGCGAATACGCGCGCGCTTATCCGCAGGCAGGGTGGCCAGTAAACGTCCGGTCAGATCGCGGGGCAAGTGCTGCAGCAGGTAAACCTGTTCATCGATATCGAGATTTTGCAGCGCGAACAGCAGATCGTGATCGCTCATCTCTTCGATGAGATCGCCCCAGACGCTTTCCGACGCCTCCAGCAGCACTTTGCCGCGCTTATCATCGGCGACCAGCCGCCAGAGCGCGTTGCGCGCATCATAGGGCAGCGCTTCGAGCGCATCGGCAAGATCCGGCGGCGGCAGGTGTGAAACCAGCATTTCCACTTCCGCCAGATCGTCGGCCAGGGTACTGTCATCGTAGCGTTCAGCGAGGGTTAATTTACCCAGCAGTGAAGATGTGACGGCTTTATCGGTGCTCAGGAGCCAAATGAGGCGGGCGCGCTCTTCATCGCGCAATCTGGCGCTTTTTTTGTGCAAAACGGACATCGGTCAGGCAATCCTTGTAAAAATATCTGTCAGACCAGCAGGCCGGAAGCCTTAAGCATAGCGCGAGGAGGCGGAAATAATAACCGCTATAAATTCGGTCGACGGAAAAAACAGCAGCCTGCAGATACCCCGGAGGTCGACTGACGCCTCCGGGACGGCGTAAACCGATCAGGCGGTACGGGCAACCGCATCGCGGGTCGCTAGTTCGCGCTCATTTCCGGTCAGCTCTGAGAGCTGGCCGCCGCGCATTTCCAGCAGCCTGTCGGCGTGCTGAAAGTAGTGATCGTCATGGCTGATGGCAAAGAGGGTTTTGCCCATCTCCTTCATCAGCGGCAGCAGCACCTGATAGAATTCGCGGCGGAAATGGGGGTCCTGATCTGCCGCCCATTCATCCAGCATGATGATATCTCTGTCTTCCGCTAACGCCAGCAGCAGCGCCACGCGCTTTTTCTGCCCTTTTGACAGCTTCAGGTCAAGAATTTTGCCATCGTCCAGCCGTAGCTTATGGTTCATTTGCAGATAGCCCAGCCACTTCTCCACCAGCGCCGGATCGGCCGCCTTCCCTTCCGGTCCCAGCAGCCTGTCGAACAGCCAGACGTCGGTAAAGACCGCCGAGAAAAGCTTGCGGTAATCTTCCGGCTTATCCGCCGCCATCGGCTTCCCGTCAACCAGGATCTGCCCAGAAACCGGCTGATACAAACCGGTCAGCAGCATGGCCAGCGTCGATTTTCCGCTCCCGTTGCCGCCAATCAGGAATACCAGCTCGCCGCGCCTGAGAGTCAGATTAATCGGCCCGACCGCAAAGCTGTTGTCGGGATAATGGAAGGTAATATCGCGCAGCTCGAGCGTCTGCCAGTGGGGGTACACCTGCGCCTGCGGGAATTCAGCGCGGTAGGGCGCGAGCGAAAACTTATTCAGCTTATTGAATGCCACCTGAGCGCTGAGCAGAGTCGGCAGCGCGCCAACCGCAGAGAGCAGCGGCGTGCGCAGGAAGAGCAGCGTCAACGAATAGGTGGCCGCCACCGCCGTATCGGCCCAGCCCAGGCTGTTAGCCATCCAGAAGACCAGGCCAATCGCGCCCAGCATCATAATATTCGACCAGTTGACCGCGCTCAGATGGAAGGTATCGGCGCGGACAATATGGTGGCGGTATTCGCGCGCGTCCGGGAGATAGAGCTGATTAAATACATATTCAGCGCGCTCGCGATTAAGGGTGAGCTCTTTGCGTCCTTCGAGAACCGTTTGATAATCGTGATACAGCTTATCTTCGGTTTCGCGCAGCGAGGCCATGTGCTTGTAGACCCGCGACACCAGCACAAATCCGCCCCAGATGGTTAACGCCAGCCACAGCGCGGTAACCAGCATCATTTTTCCGGACAGCCAGGCCAGATAAGCGGCGGAACCAAAGGTCAGAATAATCCCCTGTACCAGCTCCGGCAGACGCACGAAAGCAATGGTAATGTTGCGGATGTCGCTGGTTAACCCGGCCAGCAGCGACGCGCTGCCGATTTTCTCGATCTTCTCAATTTGCGTATCCAGAATGCGCTTAATAAATTCCCCGCGCAGGCGATAAACAAAATGGTGGCCGAGCGTAGTAAGCGCCAGTTGCGAGCCAAGGGTGACCGCCATCAGCAGCAATAATAGTCCCAGAAATTCCGGCAGTACCGTCAGGGAGGTATCGACGATAGTTATCAGGCGCAGGTTAATAAAGGCGATAAGCCCAATACCCAGCGCCGCGCTCAGCAGGCTCAGGGCAATGACGGAGATAAACGGCCAGCGGTACTGACGCCAGACAAGAAGAAGAAGTTCCATAACGCGTAATCCGGGCAAGCAAAAACAGCCAGCAGTTTAAACTGCTCGACGATGACAGCAAGAATAATTCTTATTTTTATTCTTTATTCCCTGCCAGGCGGAAAGTGAGATTGTAGCGACAGGAGCCGGTATCCGGATGAACACCCTCTTTTAGCGGCTGAATGCCGTGGTAAAACAGCCGTGATTCGCCGCCCCAGACCACCACATCGCCGTGCTCCAGCAGCACCCGCTGTAGCGGATCGCTACGCCGCAGGCCGCCAAACTGGAATATCGCCGGCAACCCCAGCGAGACGGAGACGATCGGCGCCCGCAGGTCGCGCTCGTCTTTATCCTGATGCAGCGACAGCTTTGTGCCGGGCTGATAGCGATTAATAAGACACGCATCCGGGGTAAAGTGCGCATAGCCGCCCGCCGCCGCCGCCTCTGAGGCCAGCTCGCGGAAAAGCGGCGGCATCTGCGGCCAGCGCTTTCCCGTCAGCGGATCGTCGCTGGCATAGAGATAGCCGCGCGCGTTCGTGGTCCAGCCCAGCTCGCCACAGTTGGTCATCGCCACCGACATCGTATAGCCGCCGGGGGTAACCATCTGACGAAAAGGCGAACGATGGGCAATATCGGTGATTGCCTGCAAAAGCGCTGGCGCGCGTTCACGGGCGTAGCGGCGCAAAATTATCGCCCCCGGAGCCAGTTGCTCCTGCCAGGGCGGCGTATCGGCAAAAAGATCGAGCATTATGTCTCCTCGTATTGCGCTTCTCGCGCCAGCAGCAGCGCCTTACGCGCCGTTCCCCAACGATAGCCGGATAGCGCCCCATCCTCGCGAACCACACGATGACACGGGATAACCAGCGCCAGCTTATTGGCGGCACAGGCGCTGGCCACCGCCCTCACCGCGCGGGGACGCCCCATACTTTGCGCCACCTGGCGATAGCTGCGGGTCTCCCCCGCCGGGATCTGGCGCAGCGCCTGCCAGACCTGAAGCTGAAAAGCCGTGCCGCGCAGATCCAGCGGCAAAGAAAACGGCTGGCGATGATCGTTAAGATGAGAAAAGACCTGCGCAACCCGCAGGCGAAAGACTTCATCGCCTGGATGCAGTCGCGCATTGGGGAACAGGCTGGCTAATTGATCATACAGCGAGCTGTCGCTATCTCCCGGTAGCACGGCACAGATTCCCCGTTCGCTCTCAGCCACAAGGCAGCGCCCCAGCGGCCCGTCGCCGCATACCCAGGTAATGTCCATATTCTCACCGCCGCGGCGAAACTGACGGCCGGTCATCCCCAGCGCGGCGTCAGCCTGCTGATAGTAGCTGCTATTATCCGGGAAACCGGCGGATAGCGCCGCGTCGGTAATTTTCGCCCCCTGCCCTAACGCTTCGCGTAAACGGCGAGCGCGCCAGGCCTGTTGCCAGGCTTTGGGGGTCATACCAGTCACGGATTTAAAGAGGCGGTGGAAATGAAAGGGGCTGACCGCAAGCTGGCGTGCCAGTGCTTCCAGCGTTATCGGCGTCTCCTGCTCCAGCAGACGGCAAGCGGCAGCGACTTTATCTACCTTCTGCTGCTGCGGATCGCTGTTTTCCGGCTGGCAGCGTTTGCACGGGCGAAAGCCTGCCGCCTGCGCGGTATCGACATCAGGATAGAAGCGAACATTTTCCCGCAGCGCGCGACGAGAGCGGCAGGACGGACGGCAGCAAACGCCGGTAGTCAGCACGGCAAAAACGAACTGACCATCGGCGCCGGTATCGCGTTCGCATACTGCCTGCCAGCGGCGCTCATCGGTATCAAACATTATCGGTTTCATCACGGACTCCTGCTGTAAGTGTAACTTCAGTCTGGGCCGAAGTCCGTTAGCAAAAACCCGAAATCTTGCGGTTTAATTTTTCTCGCCAACCAGGAAAGCGCGGAACTGCGGAGACATCCAGGTTTTAAACCCCTCCCCCTCTTTGACAATCATATAGACCGCCAGCCCCTGTTCACGCACCACCTCCTGCGCTTTTTCCGGCCCCAGTACCATCAGCCCGGTATCCCAGCCATCGGCTTCCAGCGCCGTCGGAGCGATAACGGTCACCGAAACCAGCTTGTGATCGATTGGTCGCCCGGTTTGCGGATCGATGACGTGCGAGATGCGCTTGCCGTCCAGCTCATAGTAGTTGCGATAGCTGCCCGAGGTACTGATACCGTGGCCGTTAATATCGACGATCGCCTGTACCGCATTTTCGCGATCGGTCGGTTTCTGGATCGCGACCCGCCACGGTTGACCTTCGGCATTCATGCCCCGGCTCACCAGCGCCCCGCCCACCGAGACCAGGTAGCGCGAGATCCCCTCCTGTTCCATCAGGCGCGCCAGATGATCGGCAGCGTAGCCTTCACCGACGGTGGAGAGATCGACGAACAGATCCGCAATGTCTTTTTGCAGATACTGCCCGTCGGCCCGGTTGATCACCGTCAGATGCTGTAAGCCGCTACGCGCTTTGGCATCGGCAATCTGCTGCGGATCCGGCGTTTTTACCGGCTGTTTGTCCGGGCCAAAGCCCCATAAATTGACCAGCGGCCCGACGGTAATATCCATAGCGCCGTGAGTTTTAGCGCCAATTCGCAGGGACATCGTCACGATATCCGCCATCGCCTCGCTGACCGGCCAGGGCGATGTCTCCGGCGAATGGTTAAAGCGCATCAACGCTGAATCGTTCTTCCAGGTAGAAAGCAGGCGATCGTCAGCATCCAGCTGAGCCTGAACTTTCTGACGCAGCGCCTCGGCCTTCGCCTGATCAAGGTCTATGACGCTGACCCGCCAGAATGTGCCCATGGTTTTACCGTCCAGTACGGTAGCGGCGGATTTTGGCGTCTGGGGAGAAGTGGCTGAATCACAACCTGAAAGTAATACCAGGGCCCCGAACAGGGCGGCGCGGAAAAATGTCATGTCCATAAAATTGGCTTCCTCTTGCTAAGGCCCAAAGAGTACACCAGCAAGGTTAAACCGGGCATAAAAAAAAGGCGCCATCGGCGCCTTTTTTCAAACTTCAGCGTGCTTAGAACTGGTAAACCAGGCCCAGAGCAACGATGTCGTCGGTAGAGATACCGGCAGCACGGGTGAAGTTGTTTTCGTCCAGCAGGTTGATTTTGTAGTCAACGTAGGTGGACATGTTTTTGTTGAAGTAGTAGGTCGCGCCTACATCAACATATTTCAGCAGATCTTCGTCGCCGTAGCCACGTCCCAGGTCTTTACCTTTGGACTGCAGGTAAGCCACGGACGGACGCAGACCGAAGTCGAACTGGTACTGAGCAACCACTTCGAAGTTCTGCGCTTTGTTAGCAAAGCCCAGGGAACCGGCGCGAGTTGCGTTGTAGGTCTGGGTGTACTGAGACGCCAGATAGATGTTGTTGGCGTCATATTTCAGACCGCCGGTGTAGGTTTCAGCGTTGTCGCCGCGGCCCAGTGCTGCTTTGGTGTTCTGATCGCTAGTACGTTTAGAGTGAGAGTACGCAAAACCAGCGCTGATACCGTCATAGATATCATAGGTCAGAGAGGTGCCGTAGCCGTCGCCGTTCTGTTTATTCCAGTCACGACCATTGTTGGTGGAACCTTCACCGCTGGTGCTACCGTTTTTACCCTGGTACTGCAGAGCAAAGTTCAGACCGTCAACCAGACCGAAGAAGTCGGAGTTACGGTAGGTCGCCACGCCGTTAGCGCGAGACTGCAGGAAGTTATCAGAACCGTAGGTGTCGCCGCCGAATTCCGGCAGAACGTCGGTCCAGGAAGTCACGTCGTATACTACGCCGTAGTTACGACCGTAGTCGAAAGAACCCGCGTCGCCGAATTTCAGACCCGCAAATGCCAGACGAGTCCAGGACTGCTTGTCAGAACCTTCTACGTTGTTCGCCTGAACGTTGTATTCCCACTGGCCGTAACCGGTCAGCTGGTCGTTGATCTGAGTTTCGCCTTTGATGCCCAGACGCATGTAGGTCTGGTCGCCATCGGAAGATTTGTCGTCAGAGAAATAGTGCAGACCGTCGATTTTACCGTACAGGTCTAATTTGTTGCCATCTTTGTTATAGACTTCAGCCGCATTCGCTGCGCCTGCTACCAGCAGAGCCGGTACCAGGAGGGACAGTACTTTAACTTTCATGTTATTAACCCTCTGTTTGTTATATGCCTTTTATTATTGCCACTGCTTACTGATTACCCTTCTAATCAGTCGGCTATTTCATTGTGCTGCAAAATGCAGAATAATCCAACAAGAATATGATACTAAAACTTCTAAGATGTTTCAAAATACCCACAAGATGTTTCAATTTGTAAATTCAAGGGAACTTTTTTTCTGCCACAAATGCGCAACTAAATAAGCACTAATAATCAAAAAATAAAAATTTTCAATCCCTGTCAATGAGTTACATGGTTACATCTCTATAGCACTGAATGGTAAAACAAAATTCTCGTCTGCGACTAAAATTAATCCCGCTATCATCATTAACTTTATTTATTACCGTCATTCAGTTCTGAATGTCTGTTTACCCCTATTTCAACCGGATGCCTCGCATCCGGTTTTTTTTACCCTTCTTTACACATCTTTAATTATTCCATGCTACTCGTGAAAAAAAATAACGGTTATTAATCAAACAACTTACGACTAAGCTCAACGCTATTTATATAATTTCTTGTTATTTAGTGCTATTTCCCTAAGACAATCCGTCAATAATTGTACAAAAACAACCGCGGTGTACATCTTTGCTCGCATTACTGGTTTAAGATAAATCTCAAGGCAAAAAAGTCATTGTAGGGTATTCAGATGTATGGATTTTGGACGTTAACCTTTATACTGTTCGTAGCATCTGCGCTGCCCCCGGTTAACTTGGTGCAACAGTCCGTTTACACACACTGATGAGTCGTACTCTCACACGATGACCCCGAAAAAATTTTCCCTGATACCCGGCAACATTACCCGCTTCTTTATTCTCATGGTCATCGTCCTGCTGGCGACGATGGGGGTCATGATCCAAAGCGCCGTTAACGCCTGGCTAAAAGATAAAAGCTACCAGGTTGTCGATGTCAGCTACGACTTGCATAAACGCATCGATACCTGGCGCTACGCCACCTGGCAAATCTATGACAACATCGCCGCAACCTCTGCCAGCTCAGCCTCCGAAACCGGGTTGCAGGAAACGCGTTTAAAGCAGGATGTTTACTATCTGGAGAAACCGCGGCGCAAAACCGAAGCGCTGATTTTTGGCTCTCATGACGGCTCAACGCTGGAAATGACGCAAAAAATCTCCAACTATCTCGATATCCTGTGGGGCGCCGAGACGATTCCCTGGTCAATGTATTATCTCAACGGCCTGGATAACAGCCTGATACTGGTTTCAACGCTGCCGTTAAAAGATCTCTCTTCCAGTTTCAAAGAATCGACGATAAGCAGCGTCGTTGAATCACGCCGGGCTGAGATGCTGCTGCAGGCCAATACCCTTGATGAACGCGAGACGTTTTCGTCGCTGCGCCACCTCGCCTGGCAAAACGGCTACTACTTCACCTTACGCACCACCTTTAACCAGCCCGGTCATCTGGCGACGGTAGTGGCCTTCGATCTGCCCATTAACGATCTCATTCCGCCGAGTATGTCTCTTGAGAGTTTCCGTCTGGAGCCCGATCCCTCGCAGAACGGAACCAGCAATCCGGATAAAGAAGCTGCCGACATCGTCAGCATTAACTTTAACGGCCCGCAGATTGAAATCATTACGACCATTAATACCACCGGTATGCGCCTGGTCTGGATGGTGCCCTTTAGCGAGCTGATTCTGGAATCGCTGCAAAATATTTTACTGCCGCTGTTGCTGAACATTGGTCTGCTGGCGCTGGCGCTGTTCGGATTTACCACCTTCCGTCACTACAGCGGACGTAAAAGCGTCGCGGGAACGGCTATCTCCTCGGCAGCCAATAGTGAACTACGCGCTCAGCGCGCCATTCACGAAGAGATCGTTTCCCTGCTGCCGCTCGGGCTGCTGGTGCACGATCTGGAGGCTAACCGTACGGTGATCAGCAATCCGATCGCCGATCATCTGCTGCCGCATCTGAACCTGCAAAACATCATTAATATGGCCGATCAGCATCAGGGCGTGATCCAGGCGACGGTGAACAATGAACTGTATGAAATCCGTCAGTTCCGCAGTCAGGTTTCGCCACGAACGCAAATTTTTATTATTCGCGATCAGGACCGTGAGGTGATGGTGAATAAGAAACTTAAGCAGGCCCAGCGTCTGTATGAGAAAAATCAGCAGGGCCGCACGGCGTTTATGCAGCATATCGGCGCGGCGCTCAGGCAGCCGGCGCAAACGCTGGCGGAAGAAGCCGCGGCGCTCGGCATGGCTGAAAGCCGCAGGCTGGCCCAGCATGCGGACGAACTGGTGCAATTGGTAGATGAAATCGAGCTGGCAAACCTGCTGGAGAGCGATAGCTGGAAGAGCGCTCAGGGTCTATTCTCGATTCAGGAACTGATAGATGAAGTGGTGCCTGAAGTGCTACCTATCATCAAACGTAAGGGTCTACAGCTGCTGATTAACAACGCCTTGCCGGCCAATGAGCAACGCTACGGCGATCGCGACGCCCTGCGCCGTACGCTTTTACTGCTTATCCAGTATTCGGTTACCACCACGCCTATTGGCAAAATCACTCTGGAAGTGAGTAAAGATGAATCAGCGGACGATCGTCTGACCTTCCGTATTCTCGATACCGGCAACGGCGTTTCCGCAAACGAAATTGACAATATGCACTTCCCGTTCCTCAACGATACGCAGGCAGACCTCTACGGCAAGGCCAACGCCCTCACCTTCTGGCTCTGCGATCGCCTGACGCGCAAGCTCGGCGGGCAGCTCAATATCAAAGCACGCGAGTCGCTGGGTACCCGCTACTCCCTGCATTTAAAAATGGCCGCCAGCGCAGAGGAGAGTGAGTCAGGGGAACATCTGCTGGATGACGTGGTGATATTGCTTGATGTGACTGCCAATGAAGTCCGCCGTATTGTGACTCGCCAGCTGGAGAGCTGGGGAGCCACCTGCATCACGCCGGATGACAGAATCACAAGTCAACAATATGATCTCTTTTTAACGGATAATCCGTCTAATCTTACTGCTTCGGGCTTGCTTTTAAGCGATGATGAAGCCCGGGTTCATAAGATTGGTCCTGGTCAGCTCCGCGTAAACTTTAATATCAGCGCTGCGCTGCAGGAAGCTATCCTGCAATTGATTGAGCAGCAGCTTGCAGAGGAAGAGGAGCAGCCTTCCTCTGCCGGTAGCGAAAGTAACGCCGAACTGCATGCCAGCGGCTATTACACGCTGTTTGCTGACACGGTACCAGATGATGTTAAGAGGCTGTATAATGAACGGGCAACGGGCGATTTCGCCGCGCTGGCGCAGACCGCTCACCGCCTCAAAGGGGCGTTTGCTATGCTAAATCTGGTACCCGGCAAGCAGTTATGTGAAACGCTTGAGCATCTGATCCGAGAAAAAGATGCGCAAGGCATAGAAAAATATATCAGCGACATTGACGACTACGTCAAGAGCTTGCTGTAGCAAGGTAGCCTAATACATGAACAATATGAACGTAATTATTGCCGATGACCATCCGATCGTACTGTTCGGTATTCGTAAGTCACTTGAACAAATTGAGTGGGTGAACGTTGTCGGCGAGTTTGAAGACTCCACCGCATTAATCAACAATCTGCCAAAACTGGACGCACATGTCCTGATTACCGATTTATCCATGCCCGGTGATAAATACGGCGATGGCATTACGCTTATCAAATACATCAAGCGTCATTTCCCGGACCTGTCAATCATTGTACTGACGATGAATAACAACCCGGCGATCCTTAGCGCGGTTCTGGATCTGGACATAGAAGGGATTGTCCTGAAACAGGGGGCGCCAACCGACCTGCCTAAAGCGCTGGCCGCGCTGCAAAAAGGCAAAAAATTCACTCCGGAGAGCGTTTCGCGCCTGCTGGAAAAAATCAGCGCCGGCGGTTACGGCGACAAACGTTTGTCGCCGAAAGAGAGTGAAGTGCTGCGCCTGTTCGCCGAAGGCTTCCTGGTCACCGAGATAGCCAAAAAGCTCAACCGCAGCATCAAAACCATCAGTAGCCAGAAAAAATCGGCGATGATGAAGCTCGGCGTGGAAAACGACATCGCCCTGCTGAACTACCTCTCTTCCGTTTCCCTGAGCTCCACCGACAAAGATTAAGCTCTTTTCTTCCCGGATAGCGCGGCGTTATCCGGGAAGCTTCTCTACTCCCTTCCCTTACGTACCCGCGTAGCATAGAGCGTTAACGTCTGCTTAATGATATCCAGCGTGACCGGCTTAGAAAGACAGCTGTCCATACCGGATTCCAGGCAGCGCTGCTTCTCTTCCGCCAGCGCGTTGGCGGTGACGCCAATCACCGGCAGCGTGAGCCCCAGCTGGCGAATACGCTGAGTCAGGCGATAGCCGTCCATGTTCGGCATGTTGACGTCGCTGAGCACGATATCAATATGCTGTTTGCTCAGGACATTCAGCGCATCGACCCCATCATTTGCCGTCACGCACTGATAGCCCAGCGATCCAAGCTGATCGGCCAGCAGGCGACGGTTGATCGGATGATCGTCAACCACCAGAATCATCATGTCATCATTGCTGGCGTTTTGCGCATCCGCGGCAGCTAGCGCAGGGCCGTTATCCGCACTGGCTACGGCAATATGGAAGATGCGTCCCAGCAGCGGCAGGAGCTCGTGCGGCGTGGCGACGCTATGCAGCCACTCGCCGGGTGCCCGCTCTTGCGGAATACCGATATGCCGACGAGAGAAGATCACCATCGCGCAGCCAGCCCAGGCTTCATACGTCTCGCTATCGGTTAACAGAATATCTTCCGCTCCCGGCGTTTGCCCGTCAAAACGACGGACAGGAACGCCGTGGAAGGTCAGCAACTGCTCGACGAACACCGCCAGCGAGCTGTTATCAATCGCCAGCCAGCAGCATTTTTCAGCCAGGCCATCAATATTCAGCGGCGGCGTATTTTGCACGCCATAAAGCGGGATACGAATAGTGAATCGACTGCCCATACCCGGTTCGGTTTCGACGGCGATATCGCCATCCATCATGCTGATAAGCTTTTCACAAATCGCCAGGCCGAGCCCGGTTCCCTGGAAGTTGCGCTGCACGCCGGTACCGACCTGGAAGAACGGATCGAACAGGCGTAGCACCTCTTTCGCCGGGATCCCTTCGCCGGTGTCGCGTACGCTGATGCGCAGATAATCATCCGCCCGCTCTACGTGCAGGACAATACAGCCGGTATCGGTAAACTTAATCGCATTACTCAACAGGTTTGAAATAACCTGCTGCAGGCGCATCGGATCGCCGGACATCAGTTGCGGAACGTCTGGCTCAATAAAGCAGTACAGCCCAAGATGTTTACGCACCACCAGCGGCAGATAGTTGGCGGAGATATGGTTCATTACCTCACGTGGCGAAAACTCCCGCGGCTCAATTTTAAGCTGCTCGGACTCAATTTTAGAGAAATCGAGAATATCGCTAATGATTTTCAGCAGCAGGCTGGAAGAGTTGTTCATCGCTGTCACCAGACGATCGACGCCCTTCGGTAGCTCCTTGGTCTGCAAGAGATCGAGGTTGCCGATAATCCCGTACAGCGGCGTACGCAGTTCGTGGCTGACGGTGGCGAGGAACATCGATTTCGACTGGCTGGCCTGCTCGGCGGCCTGGGCCATCTCCTGCAGAGACTCTTCCATTTTGACGCGCGCCGATACGTCCACCAGTACGCAGATCGCCACGTTCTCGTTGCGATAGCGCGAATGGACAAAGCTGATTTGCAGGTTGGTATTATTGCTGGTCAGCACATCGACAAAGTTTACCTGCTGGCCGCAGATAATTTGCGTCAGCCGCTGCCGGTCCTCATGAGTTAACATGTTGAGATAGTTATGCGCCAGCTCGTTACTCAGGATATTGGTGCCGTCGAGGGTACGTAAAATACAGATCCCCACCGGCGCGGAGGCAACGATTTTGCGGTTGAACTGCTCATGCTCTTCCAGGCGCTGGGCATCATTTTCGGCCGGAATAAAAATCCGTCGTTCATACATTCGGGCGAGGGCGAAAAGGAGCGCGCCGGTGAGCAGATTGAGTACCACCGCGTTCAGTATCAGCATCCGAATGCGTTCCAGCACCTGATCTACCGGCACCGAATAGACAATACTTAAGGATGACGGCGGCAGGCTTTTTTTCATCGCCAGCTCGCGAAAACCCGCGGTATAGCCAAACCACAGACGTTCCTGCATCCACTTCGCGTCCGGTTTGATATTGCTATTCGACCCGGCAAGTGAAATCAGCGACTGTCCATTATCGTCAAGGATCGTCACGTTCATCGGCAAACTGCCTGGGGTAAAGAAACTTTCCATACGGATGGTTTGCTCTACGCCAAGCATCGCCTGCAGACGATTCGCCACATAGATGGGCGTGAGCGCATAGAAATAGCCAACGCCCGGGCGCACGCCCTGGCTTATCCAGAACAGATTATTGCCGCGCTCGTTTTGCGGCGCGTCGCGATACTGCTCAATGCGCTGATGCAGTACTTTAAGCGCCTGGTCCCGCTCCAGCGGGATGTCACGCAGGCCGAAGTTGGCCATGCACAGATTGTCGCTACCAATCAAAAAAATACGATTGAGGTCGTAGGCCGTGGAGAAATTGTCGCGCCAGTAGCGCATAAACCACGCCAATGACTGCAGCGAATTACGCCAGGTGGAACTCATCAGCGCACAGTCGGAATCCGGATAGAGCGGTTCAAAATCAGGAATTGAAATATTGCCGCGCTGGGCCGGCGTATCGCCGCCTTCGCCGCCATCTATCGGCCGATTACCGGCAACATATTTCAGCTCCTTAATCACGTCGGCCGTACGCTGTATATAGCGCTGCGCCTGATCGGCATTGAGGTTAAATTCCTGGCGAATTTCCGATTCCCGATCGTGCAAAGCGTTGACGATGTAAAACACCGAAACAAAAGCGACCAGCACCCACAGCAGTACCGCCAGCGCTCTGAACAGATAGCGTGAAACTTTTAACGTGTTATGGAAAGAAGCTAGATATTTCAATGTGGCGATGCTCGGCCGTCAGGGGCTCAACAGAATGGCGTTAAGGTAACGATAAAACTACGGTCCCGCAACGGGAAAACAAAAAGGGCCGGGGATGAGCCCGACCCTTTCAGAACAATTACCGCAGAGAATTACTCTTCATCTTCGGCGATGTCATCGTCAGTGTCCGCTTCCGGCGCGATATCTTCATCGCCTTCCGCCGCGCTGCCGTCGATGGCATCCAGCTCTTCGTCATCAACCGGCTCAGCAACGCGCTGCAGACCGACCACATTTTCATCTTCCGCGGTACGAATCAGGATCACACCCTGAGTGTTACGGCCGACAATGCTCACCTCGGAAACGCGGGTTCGTACCAGCGTGCCCGCATCGGTGATCATCATAATCTGGTCGCAGTCATCAACTTGCACCGCACCCACCACGGAACCGTTGCGTTCGGTCACTTTGATTGAGATTACGCCCTGGGTCGCACGCGACTTGGTTGGATACTCATCAGCCGCGGTACGTTTACCGTAGCCATTCTGCGTAACGGTCAGGATGGCCCCTTCACCGCGCGGAATGATCAACGAAACCACTTTATCTTCGCCGGCCAGCTTGATGCCGCGTACGCCGGTAGCGGTACGGCCCATTGCGCGGACGGCGTCCTCTTTAAAGCGCACCACTTTACCGGCGGCGGAGAACAGCATAACTTCGTCCTGACCGGAGGTCAGATCGACGCCAATCAGCTCGTCGCCTTCGTTGAGGTTAACCGCGATAATACCGGCAGAACGCGGACGGCTGAATTCGGTCAGCGCCGTTTTCTTCACGGTACCGCTGGCGGTAGCCATAAAGACGTTCACGCCCTCTTCGTACTCACGTACCGGCAGAATCGCAGTGATACGTTCGTTGGCTTCAAGCGGCAGCAGGTTGACGATCGGACGCCCGCGCGCGCCGCGGCTGGCTTCCGGCAACTGATAAACCTTCATCCAGTAGAGACGCCCGCGGCTGGAGAAGCAGAGGATCGTGTCGTGGGTGTTGGCCACCAGCAGGCGGTCGATAAAGTCTTCTTCTTTAATACGTGCTGCAGATTTGCCTTTACCGCCACGACGCTGCGCCTCGTAATCGGTTAACGGCTGATATTTCACGTAACCCTGGTGAGACAAGGTCACGACAACATCTTCCTGGCTAATCAGATCTTCGATGTTGATGTCAGCGCTGTTCGCGGTGATTTCGGTCCGACGTGCGTCGCCGAACTGTTCACGAATCAGCTCCATCTCTTCACGGATGACTTCCATCAGACGATCGGCGCTGCCCAGAATGTGCAGCAGTTCAGCGATCTGCTCCAGCAGCTCTTTGTATTCGTCGAGCAGTTTTTCGTGCTCAAGGCCGGTCAGTTTCTGCAAACGCAGATCCAGAATGGCCTGGGCCTGCTGTTCAGTCAGGTAGTACTGACCGTCACGCACGCCAAATTCCGGTTCCAGCCATTCAGGACGCGCGGCATCATCGCCGGCACGTTCCAACATGGCAGAAACGTTACCCAGCTCCCACGAACGCGCGACCAGCGCTGCTTTCGCTTCTGCCGGGGTCGGCGCACGGCGGATCAGTTCGATGATCGGATCGATGTTCGCCAGCGCAATCGCCAGTGCTTCAAGGATGTGCGCACGATCGCGGGCTTTACGCAGTTCAAAGATAGTACGGCGGGTTACGACTTCACGGCGGTGACGTACAAACGCAGCAATAATATCTTTCAGGTTCATGATTTTCGGCTGTCCATGGTGCAACGCAACCATGTTGATACCGAAAGAAACCTGCAGTTGGGTCTGGGAGTAGAGGTTGTTCAGAACCACTTCCCCGACTGCGTCGCGTTTCACTTCAATCACGATGCGCATACCGTCTTTGTCAGACTCGTCACGCAGCGCGCTGATACCTTCAACGCGTTTGTCTTTTACCAGCTCGGCGATTTTCTCGATCAGGCGCGCTTTGTTCACCTGATACGGAATTTCATGGACGATGATGGTTTCACGGCCAGTTTTGGCATCCGCTTCGACTTCCGCGCGCGCGCGAATGTACACCTTGCCACGGCCGGTACGGTAGGCTTCTTCAATACCACGACGACCGTTGATGATCGCGGCGGTCGGGAAGTCCGGACCCGGAATATGTTCCATCAGCCCTTCAATGCTGATGTCTTCATCGTCAATGTATGCCAGGCAGCCGTTGATCACTTCCGTCAGGTTGTGCGGCGGAATGTTGGTCGCCATACCTACTGCAATACCGGACGAGCCGTTCACCAGCAGGTTAGGAATTTTGGTTGGCATGACGTCAGGAATTTGTTCGGTGCCGTCGTAGTTATCGACGAAATCCACCGTTTCTTTTTCCAGGTCAGCCATCAGCTCATGGGCGATTTTCGACATACGGATTTCCGTATAACGCATCGCCGCTGCGGAGTCGCCATCGACAGAACCAAAGTTACCCTGACCATCTACCAGCATGTAACGCAAGGAGAATGGCTGCGCCATACGAACAATGGTGTCGTAAACGGCGGTATCACCATGAGGGTGGTATTTACCGATTACGTCACCAACGACACGGGCAGATTTTTTATAGGCTTTGTTCCAGTCATTGCCCAATACGTTCATGGCGTATAGTACGCGACGGTGTACCGGCTTCAGGCCATCTCGGACATCCGGCAGCGCACGGCCAACAATGACCGACATCGCATAATCCAGATAGGAGCTCTTCAGCTCTTCCTCAATGTTGACCGGTGTAATTTCTCTCGCAAGGTCGCTCATCTAACCGCTATCCCTCTACTGTATCCCGGATTCAAAGGTCGCAAATTATAACACAGCCGCGGTGATACGGGTAAACCTATACCCAATGATTTTCGCGCTGTGACAGGGACAGGGATAGACGGTTTATTCATCGCGGAGGCCTGATATACTTGCCGGTCTGAACTGAACAGGAGTAATAGCGCCCATGAATGCCGAAAAACCGTCGGTGGCCCACAATGTTGATCATAATGAAATCGCTAAATTTGAAGCCGTCGCATCGCGCTGGTGGGATTTAGAGGGCGAATTCAAACCGTTACATCGCATTAATCCTTTGCGTCTTGGCTATATTGCGGAGCGCTCAGGCGGCCTGTTTGGTAAGAAAGTGCTGGATGTCGGCTGCGGCGGCGGCATCCTGGCAGAAAGCATGGCCCGGGAAGGCGCTACGGTCACCGGTCTGGATATGGGGTTTGAACCGCTTCAGGTCGCGAAACTGCATGCCCTGGAGAGCGGTATTCAGGTCGACTATGTCCAGGAAACCGTGGAAGAACACGCGGCGAAGCACGCCGGGGAGTACGATGTCGTCACCTGCATGGAGATGCTGGAGCACGTGCCGGACCCGCAGTCGGTCGTTCACGCCTGCGCGCGTCTGGTCAAGCCTGGCGGCCAGGTATTCTTCTCAACCATTAACCGTAACGGTAAAGCCTGGCTGATGGCGGTTGTCGGCGCCGAGTACGTCATGAAGATGGTGCCGAAGGGAACCCACGATGTGAAGAAATTCATTAAACCAGCGGAGCTGCTCGGCTGGGTGGATGAGACAATTCTGAAAGAGCAGCACATTACCGGTCTTCATTACAATCCGCTGACCAATACCTTCAAGCTGGCGCCGGGGGTGGATGTTAACTATATGTTGCATACAACGGCGAAAAAAGCATAACGTCAGCAGTATTTCCTATGATGATTGCGCGGCATCAAGCCGCGTGATTATTTCTTCCGATGAAGAAATCAGCACTCGATCAAATTTTCATTTTTTTTTCAGATTTATTGACATCTTCTCCAGGCCTTATGGGGCGTGGATTTCGCGATTATCACCCTTCCGCAACCTCAATTTAACGTCAAAATCAACTCTTGTACTCAAAAGAATCCTTACTAGAATACTCACCATATAGCGTTTCTTTTATCGACCACCCCCTACATATAGTATTTATCCACAGAGTTAGTCACAACGGCGATCTGTGGATAAGTGGGGGATATTTTCTTTCACGGACAGGTATAAACCACATGAATCAGAGTCTGCTGGTGACAAAGCGCGACGGTAGCACCGAGCGCATCAATCTCGACAAAATCCACCGCGTGCTGGATTGGGCGGCAGAAGGGCTGAATAACGTATCCATCTCCCAGGTAGAACTGCGTTCCCACATTCAGTTCTATGACGGCATTAAAACCGCCGATATTCACGAAACCATTATCAAAGCCGCTGCGGATCTGATCTCCCGCGACGCGCCGGACTACCAGTATCTCGCCGCTCGTCTGGCGATTTTCCACCTGCGCAAAAAAGCCTACGGCCAGTTTGAGCCGCCAGCGCTGTTCGACCACGTGTCGAAAATGGTGAAAAACGGCAAATACGATACTCATCTGCTGGAAGACTACACGGAAGAAGAGTTCAAGCAGATGGATTCGTTCATCGAGCACGATCGCGATATGACCTTCTCCTACGCTGCGGTTAAGCAGCTCGAAGGCAAATATCTGGTACAGAACCGCGTCACCGGTGAGATCTACGAAAGCGCCCAGTTCCTGTACATTCTGGTGGCCGCCTGCCTGTTCTCCAACTATCCGCGCGAGACGCGTCTGGACTATATCAAGCGTTTCTATGACGCGGTGTCGACGTTTAAAATCTCGCTGCCGACGCCGATTATGTCCGGCGTGCGTACCCCGACCCGTCAGTTCAGCTCCTGTGTGCTGATCGAGTGCGGTGATAGCCTGGATTCTATTAACGCGACCTCCAGCGCGATTGTTAAATACGTTTCTCAGCGCGCCGGTATCGGCATCAATGCCGGCCGCATCCGCGCGCTGGGTAGCCCGATTCGCGGCGGTGAAGCTTTCCACACCGGCTGTATTCCGTTCTATAAGCACTTCCAGACCGCAGTGAAATCCTGCTCGCAGGGCGGCGTCCGCGGCGGTGCTGCCACCCTCTTCTACCCGATGTGGCATCTGGAAGTCGAAAGCCTGCTGGTGCTGAAAAACAACCGCGGTACCGACGCCAACCGCGTTCGTCATATGGACTACGGCGTACAGATCAACAAGCTGATGTACACTCGCCTGCTGAAAGGCGGAGACATCACCCTGTTCAGCCCATCCGACGTTCCGGGCCTGTACGATGCGTTCTTCGCCGACCAGGACGAGTTCGAGCGCCTGTATACCCAATACGAGCAGGACGACAGCATCCGCAAGCAGCGCATTAAAGCCGTAGAGCTGTTCTCGCTGATGATGCAGGAGCGTGCCTCCACCGGTCGTATCTACATCCAGAACGTGGACCACTGCAACACCCACAGCCCGTTTGACCCGGTTGTCGCGCCGGTGCGCCAGTCCAACCTGTGCCTGGAAATCGCCCTGCCGACCAAGCCGCTGGAAGATGTAAACGACGAGAACGGTGAAATTGCGCTGTGCACCCTGTCCGCTTTCAACCTCGGGGTTATCGATAGCCTGGATGAGCTGGAAGAGCTGGCGGTGCTGGCCGTTCGCGCGCTGGATGCCCTGCTGGATTACCAGGACTACCCGATCCCGGCGGCCAAACGCGGCGCGATGGGCCGTCGTACGCTGGGTATTGGCGTGATTAACTTTGCCTACTATCTGGCGAAGCACGGTAAGCGCTACTCCGACGGCAGCGCTAACAACCTGACGCATAAAACGTTCGAAGCGATTCAGTACTATCTGCTGAAAGCTTCTAACGAGCTGGCGATCGAACAAGGCGCGTGCCCGTGGTTTAACGAAACCACCTATGCAAAAGGCATTCTGCCGATCGATACCTACAAGAAAGACCTGGATGCTATCGTCAGCGAATCTCTGCACTACGACTGGGAGCGGCTTCGCGAGTCGATCAAAACGCACGGCCTGCGTAACTCCACGCTCTCCGCGCTGATGCCGTCCGAGACCTCTTCGCAGATCTCCAACGCCACCAACGGCATTGAACCGCCGCGCGGTCACGTCAGCATCAAAGCGTCAAAAGACGGTATCCTGCGCCAGGTGGTGCCGGATTACGAAAAACTGCAGAACGGCTACGAGCTGCTGTGGGAAATGCCGAACAACGACGGTTATTTACAGCTGGTCGGTATTATGCAGAAGTTTATCGACCAGTCGATTTCCGCCAATACCAACTACGACCCGACGCGCTTCCCGTCAGGCAAAGTGCCGATGCAGCAGTTGCTGAAAGACTTGCTCAATGCCTATAAGTTCGGCGTCAAAACGCTGTACTATCACAACACTCGCGATGGCGCGGAAGATGCCCAGGATGACCTGGCGCCGTCTATTCAGGACGACGGCTGCGAAAGCGGCGCATGTAAGATCTAAGTTTTTTGCCGGGCGGCGCGATGCTGGCCCGGCCTAAGGTTTTGTAGGCCCGGCAAACTCACTGCCGCCGGGCGATACAATCTCAACAGGACTCACTTCAATGGCATATACCACTTTTTCTCAGACTAAAAACGATCAGCTGCTTGAGCCGATGTTTTTTGGTCAGCCGGTGAACGTCGCCCGCTACGATCAGCAAAAATATGACATCTTCGAAAAGCTGATTGAAAAACAGCTCTCCTTCTTCTGGCGTCCGGAAGAGGTTGACGTTTCCCGCGACCGTATCGACTACCAGGCGCTGCCGGAACACGAAAAACACATTTTTATCAGCAACCTGAAATATCAGACGCTGCTGGACTCGATCCAGGGACGCAGCCCGAACGTTGCCCTGCTGCCGCTGATTTCCATTCCTGAGCTGGAAACCTGGGTTGAAACCTGGGCGTTCTCGGAGACTATCCACTCGCGCTCCTACACCCATATCATCCGCAATATCGTTAACGATCCGGCGATGGTATTTGACGATATCGTCACCAACGAGCAGATCCAAAAACGCGCGGAAGGCATTTCCAGCTATTACGATGAATTGATTGAGCTGACCAGCTACTGGCATCTGCTGGGCGAAGGCACCCACAGCGTGAACGGTAAAACCATTACCGTGAACCTGCGCGAGCTGAAGAAGAAACTGTACCTGTGTCTGATGAGCGTGAACGCGCTGGAAGCCATCCGTTTTTACGTCAGCTTCGCCTGCTCTTTCGCCTTTGCCGAGCGCAAGCTGATGGAAGGTAACGCCAAGATTATCCGTCTGATCGCCCGTGACGAAGCGCTGCACCTGACCGGCACTCAGCACATGCTGAATCTGCTGCGCTCCGGCGTTGACGATCCGGAAATGGCGGAAATCGCCGAAGAGTGCAAGCAGGAGTGCTACGACCTGTTCGTGTTGGCGGCACAGCAGGAGAAAGAGTGGGCGGATTATCTGTTCCGCGACGGTTCGATGATCGGCCTGAACAAAGATATTCTTTGCCAGTACGTTGAGTACATTACTAACATCCGCATGCAGGCGGTAGGTCTCGATCTGCCGTTCCAGACCCGCTCCAACCCGATCCCGTGGATCAACACCTGGCTGGTGTCCGATAACGTGCAGGTCGCGCCGCAGGAAGTGGAAGTCAGCTCTTATCTGGTCGGGCAGATCGATTCCGAAGTCGACGCTGACGATCTGAGCAACTTCCAGCTCTGATGAAACGCATTTTCTTGAAGATTTCTGACACTCGCCTTGAGTGTCAGGATGAACATCCCTCCCTGCTGGCGGCCCTGGAATCGCACAATATCGACGTGGAGTATCAATGCCGCGAAGGATACTGCGGATCGTGTCGTCTGCGGCTGGTTTCCGGTCAAGTTGACTGGCTCACCGAGCCGCTGGCGTTTGTCCAGCCGGGAGAGATTTTGCCCTGCTGCTGCCGGGCAAAAGGCGATATCGAAATTGAGATGTAAGTTTTGTCGGGCGGCATAACGCTTATGCGCCCGACAAAACTGCCGTTCACAGGCCGGGTAAACCCGGCTTTTTACTACTTAGCGTGCAGAAACTGCACGGCTTTATCCGGAAAATCGGTGAACAAGCCGTCGACATCCGCCTGATGGTACAGCACGTTATAGAGCTGATTGACGTCGATGGCGTAGTCAGGCAATTGATCCGCGCGAACCGTGTATGGATGTACCTGCATGCCGCTGGCGTGCGCCTCTTTCACCATTGCCGTCAGCTTCACGTCTCCCGGTTTCGAGCCTTCCGCCACCAGCATATGGTAGTCCGGACCAATACCGTCAGCGTACTGGGCGATCTGCGCCATTGCCCCTGGTTTGAACATCCAGTCATAGCTGTAGTTCACCCACTTGCCGTCAGCCTGCCGCTGCTGGGTCTCATTCCAGTCGGTATAGGCGATAAGCTGCACCAGATTGAGATCCATCCCCATTTTCGGCTCCAGCTCATGCTTAATACGCTTGAGCTCGTTGGCGTCAAAGCACTGCAGATACACCTTATCCTGCTTGCCGGTGTAACCATATTCCTTCAGCACTTTCAGCGTGCTGGCGGCAATATCCTTGCCTTCCTGATGGTGGAACCACGGCGCTTTGATTTCCGGGTAGATGCCGATGTTTTTGCCGGTCGAATGGTTTAACCCCTGGACAAACTCAATCTCCTCTTCGAAGGTATGAATGCGGAAATCAGATTTCCCCATCGGGAAGCGACCCGGATAAGTTTGCACGTTCTTGCCATCTTTCGGTTCAAACCCTTCGGTAAACTTCAGCGACTTTATCTCAGCGAGGGTAAAGTCGATAGCGTAGAAGCGGCCATCTTTACGCGCCCGCTGCGGGAAACGCTGGGCCACGTCGGTCACCCGATCCAGATAGTGGTCATGCAGGACCACCAGCCGGTCATCTTTGGTCATCACCAGGTCTTGCTCAAGGTAATCCGCCCCCTGCGCGTAGGCCATCGCTTTCGCCGACAGGGTATGTTCCGGCAGATAGCCGCTGGCGCCGCGGTGGGCGATAACGATTTTCTCTCCCGCCACGGCGCTGAAGGAGAGCGCCGTGGCGGCCAGCAGCACTCCGCTCATCAGGGTGGTTAATTGACTTTTCATCGCCGCACCTTAACCTTGTTTCATCTGTTGATGGTGGCGTCGTTCACCCAGCATCACGATAATCAGCAGCACAACCGCCAGCACGCTGCCGCCGATCATCACCATAAAGCCGCCGTCCCAGCCGAAGAAATCGACGGTATAGCCAACGATGGCGCTCGCGGCCACGGAACCGCCGAGATAACCGAACAGGCCGGTGAAGCCCGCAGCGGTGCCGGCGGCTTTTTTCGGCGCCAGCTCCAGCGCATGCAGGCCAATCAGCATCACCGGGCCATAAATCAGGAAGCCGATAATAATCATACAGGCCATATCCACGCCCGGGTTACCCGGCGGGTTCAGCCAGTAGACAACGGTGGCGATGGTGACCAGGGTCATAAAGAAGACGCCGGTCGCGCCGCGGTTGCCCTTAAACACTTTATCCGACATCCAGCCGCACAGTAGAGTGCCCGGAATCCCCGCATATTCATAAAGGAAGTAGGCCCAGGAGGATTTATCCAGCGCGAAGTGCTTAACCTCTTTCAGGTAGGTTGGCGACCAGTCAAGAATGCCGTAGCGCAGCAGGTAAACAAACACGTTTGCAACGGCGATGTACCACAGCAGCTTGTTCGGCAGGATATACTGCATAAAGATCTGCTTTGCGGTCAGCTCCTCTTCATGCTTCTCGCTGTAGTCATCAGGATAATCGTTTTTATACTCTTCGATCGGCGGCAAACCGCAGGATTGCGGAGTATCGCGCATCATCGCGAAGGCGAAAATCGCCAGCAGAATCGCGCCGAAAGCCGGCATATACAGCGCCGCATGCCAGTCGTTAAACCACGCCATTCCCAGCAGGAACAGCAGCGGCGGGATCCCGCCGCCGACGTTATGCGCGCAGTTCCATACCGACACGATACCGCCGCGCTCTTTCTGCGACCACCAATGCACCATCGTACGTCCGCACGGCGGCCAGCCCATCCCCTGGAACCAGCCGCACAGGAACAGCAGAACGAACATCACCATAATGCTGGAGGTCGCCCAAGGGACGAAGCCCATCACCAGCATCACCAGCGCGGCAAGAATCAAGCCTGCCGGTAAAAAAATGCGCGGATTCGAGCGGTCGGAAACCGACCCCATGATGAATTTCGAAAATCCGTAGGCAATGGAGATACCGGAAAGGGCAAAACCGAGGTCGCCACGGGAGAACCCCTGCTCGATAAGGTAGGGCATTGCTAAAGCAAAGTTCTTACGAACCAAATAGTAAGCAGCATATCCGAAGAAAATACCGATAAAGATCTGCCAGCGTAATCGACGATATAAAGGATCGATTTCCGCGGTTGGCAATCGCGCTTTATGCGCTGCGGGTTTAAATATACTTAACATATCAGCCTCCGTGGCCATTGCTGTTCTTCTGACGTCGACGCAAAAAAACGTAATTTATTCACCAACTTCTGATTTGGTCGCGATAGTAGGCAAAGCGTAAATCTAATACTGTGAAATGTCGCACACTTTGTTACAGAAATATGACAGCATTTTCTAATATGCGCACAAAGTCACAACAAACGCTCGAATTGCGCGCAAATATGCTCGAAATCAAACATTAAATGCTGTCGATATGGCTAAATGATGTAAAACGAAAACAGAGGACGGGGAGATGGCCGATAGTCGTGAATATGACGTCATTATTATTGGCGGCGGTGCCACCGGCGCCGGGATCGCGCGCGACTGCGCGCTGCGCGGGCTAAAGGCAGCGCTGGTGGAGCGCTACGATATCGCCACCGGCGCGACTGGCCGTAACCACGGTCTGCTGCATAGCGGCGCGCGCTATGCGGTCACCGATAGCGAATCAGCGCGCGAGTGCATTAGCGAAAACCGTATATTGCGCCGTATCGCCCGCCACTGCATAGAGCCCACCAGCGGCCTGTTTATTACCTTGCCGGAAGATGACCCGGCGTACCAGTACACCTTTATCAGCGCCTGTCAGCAGGCAGGTATCGAAGCCCAGCCTCTGACGCCCGCCGAAGCGCTGCGTATTGAGCCCGCGGTTAACCCGGCGCTGCTCGGCGCGGTACAGGTTCCCGACGGCACCGTCGATCCTTTCCGCCTCACCGCGGCGAATATGCTCGATGCCCGCGAACATGGCGCGACGATCCTCACCGGCTGCGAAGTCACCGGTCTGCTGCGGCAGGGCGATCGCGTCCATGGCGTCGCGATCTACAATCATCAGCGCCGAGAATCGCGCACGCTGCGCGCTCAGGTGGTGGTCAACGCCGCCGGGATTTGGGGGCAGCGCATCGCAGAGTACGCCGACCTGCGCATCGCGATGTTTCCGGCAAAAGGATCTTTGCTGATCCTCGACCACCGCATTAACCGTCAGGTTATCAACCGCTGCCGCAAACCGGCTGACGCCGATATCCTGGTGCCCGGCGATACTATTTCGCTGATTGGCACCACCTCAATGCATATTCCCTATGACGAAATTGACGACAACCGGGTAACCACCGAGGAAGTCGAAACGCTGCTGCGGGAGGGAGAAAAGCTGGCGCCGATCATGGGGCGGACGCGAGTACTTCGCGCCTATTCCGGTATACGCCCGCTGGTCGCCAGCGATGACGATCCCAGTGGCCGTAGCGTCAGCCGCGGTATCGTGCTGCTCGACCACGCCCGCCGCGACGGTATGGAAGGCTTCATCACCATCACCGGCGGTAAGCTGATGACCTATCGTCTGATGGCGGAGTGGGCCACGGATGCGCTATGCCGCAAGCTCGGAAATACCGCCCCCTGCACGACCGCCGATACGCCGCTGCCCGGTTCGCAGGAACCGGCGGAAGCCACGCTAAGTAAAATCATCTCGTTACCTGCGCCGCTGCGCGGGTCGGCCATCTACCGCCACGGCGATCGCACCCCGGCATGGCTTGGCGATAGCCGCCAGCGCCGTAGCCTGGTCTGCGAATGCGAGGCGGTCACTGCCGGAGAAGTAGAGTACGCGGTTGAAAACCTGGCGGTAAAAAACCTGCTTGACCTGCGCCGCCGTACCCGCGTCGGCATGGGAACCTGTCAGGGCGAACTGTGCGCCTGCCGCGCCGCCGGGCTGCTCGCGCGTTTTAACGTCACCACCTCCGCGCGGTCCCTCACCCAGCTGTCCCAATTTTTGAACGAACGCTGGAAAGGCGTTCAGCCGGTGGCCTGGGGGGATGCGCTGCGCGAAAGCGAGTTTACCCGCTGGGTTTATCTCGGTCTGTGCGGATTAGAAAAGGAGCACCAGGATGAAGTTTGATTGCGCGATTATTGGCGGCGGCCTTGCCGGGCTGCTCTGCGGGCTGGCGCTCAACCAGCGCGGCCTGCGCAGCGTGATTATCAGCCGGGGCCAAAGCGCCCTGCACTTCTCTTCCGCCTCGCTGGATTTGCTCTCGACGCTGCCGAATGGCGAAACCGTCACCGATGTTGCTTACGGTATCGGCCAGTTGGCCCGCCAGCTTCCCGAACACCCTTATGCCTGGCTCGGCGCAGAAAGGGTGATGAATTACGCCCGCCAGGCTCAGGCGCTGTTTGCCGACTGCGGGATTGCCATGCAGGGCGATGCCAGCCAGCCGCATCTGCGCGTGACGCCGCTGGGAATCTTACGCGCGGCCTGGCTTTCTCCGCAGGAAATCGCCACCGCGCCGCTGCCCGTCAGCGGCGTCTGCGTCGTTGGCATCAGCGGGTTCGGCGACTTCCAGCCGCATCTTGCCGCGGCCTCTCTGCACCAGCACGGCGTGACCGCCGTAGCACACGAGATAGAATTACCCCTTCTTGATGTTCTGCGCGATAGCCCATCCGAATTTCGCGCCGCCAATATCGCCCGCCGGCTGGACGATGAAGCGCACTGGCCTGCCCTGCTGGCGGCGCTGCGCCCGCTGGCGCAGCAGCATAATTTACTGATTATGCCCGCCTGCTTCGGCCTCGCCGACGATCGCTTGTACCAGTGGCTGCGGCAGCGTCTGCCCTGCCCGCTGCGCCTGCTGCCTACCCTGCCGCCATCGGTGCCGGGGATGCGCCTGCACGCCCAGCTGCAGCGGCAATTTATCCGCAGCGGCGGGACCTGGCTGACCGGGGATGAAGTCATTGATATCAGCCACCAGGACGGTAGGGTTAACGCGATCTGGACGCGCAATCACGGCGATATTCCGCTGCGCCCGCGCTTCGCTGTGCTGGCCAGCGGCAGCTTTTTCAGCAACGGGCTGGTCGCCGAACGTAGCGGCGTGCGCGAGCCGATCCTCGGTCTGGATCTGCAGCAGACGCTGCCGCGCGAAAGCTGGTATCAGCAGGATTTTTTTGCCTCGCAGCCCTGGCAGCGTTTCGGCCTGAAAACCGATGAGGCTCTGCGTCCCCAGCGTCAGGGGCGGACGCTGGAGAATCTGTTCGCCGTCGGTTCGATCCTCGGCGGTTTTGATGCCATCGCGCTGGGATGCGGCGGCGGCGTGTGCGCAGTGACCGCGCTTCACGCCGCAGGGCTAATTGGCGAGCTTGCCGGAGGTGAGTCATGAACGACACGCGCTTTGAACACTGTATTAAATGCACCGTTTGCACCACCGCCTGCCCGGTCAGCCGGGTTAATCCGCGCTACCCGGGGCCAAAACAGGCCGGGCCGGACGGCGAGCGCCTGCGCCTGAAAGACGGCGCGCTCTACGACGAGGCGTTAAAATACTGCATTAACTGTAAACGCTGTGAAGTCGCCTGCCCTTCAGACGTCAAAATCGGCGATATTATCCAGCGGGCGCGCATGGAATACGGCCGGCAAAAGCCCACGCTGCGCGATACCATCCTCAGCCACACCGATCTGATGGGCACCCTCTCCACGCCGTTTGCTCCGCTGGTAAACGCCGCCACCGGGCTGATGCCGGTACGTCGGGTACTGGATGCCGCGCTCAAAATCGATCACCGCCGCTCGCTGCCCAAATATGGCTTCGGCACCTTTCGCCGCGCGTATCGACAGCTGGCTGGCCAACAGGCGCAGTACGCCGAGCAGGTGGCCTTCTTTCACGGCTGCTATGTGAACTACAACAATCCGCAGTTGGGTAAAGATCTTATCCGGGTGCTCAACGCCATGGGCATCGGCGTGCAGCTATTGCATAAAGAAAAATGCTGCGGCGTGCCGCTCATTGCCAACGGTTTTTTTGCGAAGGCGCGTAAACAGGCACAGAGCAACGTTACCGCGATGCGGGAAAATAACCTGCCAGTGGTGGCGACGTCCTCGACCTGCACTTTTACGCTGCGCGATGAATATCCGCACATCCTTGATATCGATAATCACGATGTGCGCGACCGGGTTGAACTGGCGACCCGCTGGATCTGGCGTCAGCTGGACGCCGGACGGAAGCTGACGCTGAAATCGCTGCCGCTGAAGGTGATCTATCACACGCCCTGCCATATGGAGAAGATGGGCTGGTCGCTGTATACCCTTGAGCTATTGCGGCTGATCCCCGGCTTGCAGCTGGAGGTGCTCGACTCGCAATGCTGCGGTATTGCCGGCACCTTCGGCTTCAAGTCGGAGAATTACGACTCATCGCAGGCGATTGGCGCGCCGCTGTTCCGACAAATTGAGGAGAGCGGCGCGGACCTGGTAGTGACCGACTGTGAAACCTGTAAATGGCAGATAGAGATGTCCACCAGTAAACGCTGCGAGCATCCCATCACTCTGCTGGCGCAGGCGCTGGCCTGACGCCAGCGCCAACACCGGGGGGCTAGTAGCTCCCCTTGCCCTCCGCCTGTTCGGCTACCGGCCTGAACATCGCCAGTCGTTTATCCAGCGCGCTGGTATAGAGGTTGGTATCGACGCCAACGGCAACGAAATTCGCCCCCCACGCCAGCGCTTTGTGCGCCATCTCCGGATCGACGGCCAGGAATCCGGCCGCCTTTCCCGCCGCGCGAATGCGGCGGATGCTCTGTTCAATAACCCGCTGCACTTCAGGATGACCGGCGTTATCCGGGTAGCCCAGCGAGGCCGACAGGTCCGCCGGGCCGATAAAGACGCCGTCAATCCCCTCGACTTCAAGGATCGCATCCAGATTATCGAGGGCGGTTTTGCTCTCAACCTGAATCAGCAGGCACAGCTCATCGTTGGCCTGCGCCATATAGTTCTCTACCCTTCCCCAGCGCGCGGCGCGAGCTACCCCGGCGCCGACGCCGCGGGTCCCCAGCGGCGGATAGCGCGTCGCCGAGACAATGTCCCGCGCCTGTTCTGCGGTATCGACCATGGGGATCAGCAGCGTTCTGGCGCCAATATCCAGCACCTGTTTAATCAGGCTACGATTGCCCTCGACCGGACGAATCACCGGCTGGCTGGCGTAGGGCGCAATGGCCTGTAGCTGATGATAAAGATCCTGAATAGTATTCGGCGCATGTTCACCGTCAATCAGTAGCCAGTCGTAACCCGAGGTGGCGGCAATCTCAGCCATATAAGAGGAGGTCGAGCTCAGCCACAGGCCAATTTGTGCTTCCCCTTGCAATAACCCCGCTTTAAATGGGTTCGATAAAATTGCGTTCATAGTTCTCCCTTAAATTAATGCTGTACGCTGCCGGCCTGCGGTACCGTGCGGCTCACGCGCAGTGAAAAGATAATAACAACCCCGATAACCGCCACGCAGGCGAGCGTCAATAATCCGGCAGAATTATTGCCGAACATCGTTTCAGCCTGGACGCGTATAATCGGCGCTAAAAATCCGCCGATCGCGCCAAACAGGTTGACGAAACCAATGCCTGCGGCCAGCGCCGTGCCGGATAACAGCTGCGTCGGCATAGTCCAGAAGACCGGCTGTACGGCAATGACGCCGACGGCGGCAACGCACAGCGCGATGATGGCCAGTACCGGCGCCACCAGCCCGGAGACCGCAATGCCAATTGCCGCCGCCAGCAGGGTCAATGCCGCAATATTACGCCGCTCGCCGGTGCGGTCGGAGTAGCGAGGAATCAGCCAGGTACCGAACAGCGCTGCCACCCACGGGATCGCGGTCACCACCGATGCCACAAACCCCACTTTAGTGCCGAGCAGCGCCGCAACCTGGGTCGGCAGGAAGAAGATCAGGCCGTAAACCGCCACCTGAATGGTGAGATAGATAATCGCCAGCTGCCAGACGCGGCCGTTGCGCAGCGCATCGGACAAACGCGAAGTAATTTTTTTCTGCTCTTCGCTGGCCAGCTCGCTGATGAGCGCCTGCTTTTCGGCAGCGGTCAGGAAGCGGGCGTTTTGCGGCGTGTCGTCAAGCCAGAAGAAAGTGAAGAAACCCGCGCCGACCGCCAGTAAGCCTTCAATAATAAACATCCAGAACCAACCGGGATGCCCCATAAAACCGTGCATTTCCAGCAGCGCGCCGGAGAGCGGCGACCCGAGGGTGAGCGCCAGCGGCGCGCCCATATAAAATAACCCCATAATGCTGGCGCGGTTCTGCTGCGGAAACCACTGTGAGGTCAGGTAGATCATGCCCGGAAAGAAACCCGCTTCGGCGGCGCCAAGCAGGGTGCGTACCAGCAGAAATTTCGCTTCCGTATCCGCCCACGCCATCGCCGCTGAAAGAATGCCCCACAGCAAGGTGGTGCAGCCAATCCATTTTCTCGCGCCGAATTTGCGCATCAGCAGGTTGGCCGGTACCCCAAGAAAGGCGTACACCACAAAGAAAATCCCCGCCCCCAGCGCGTAAGCTTCATTGCTGAGGCCGGTATCCAGTTGATAGGTCTCTTTCGCAAAGCCGATATTCGAACGGTCAAGAAACGCCAGCACGTACAGCGCCAGCATAAAGGGGATCAAACGGGCGCGGTTTTTCTTCACCACGCTCTCAAGCAAGGTGTTGCTCATCGTAATATCCTCAACAATAGGCCGCACATCAGCGCTGTGCGGCACGACGGGATCAGTGGCTATAAGGACGTTTCAGGTTGCAGTCGCGGTTCAGCTCGACGCCGAAACCCGGTTTATCCAGAACGGTTTTATGAATGCGCCCGTTCACCGGTACCGGCTCATCAACCAGAATCGGGTCAAACTGTGGACGCATCGTTGAACAGTCCGGGCTGGTCATCAGGAATTCGCTGAACGGCGTGTTGGTAAAGGTAATGACCGCATGATGCGAATAGACCGACGAACCGTGCGGCACCACCAGCTGGCCGCGCGATTTGGCGATCGCCGCAATCTCCACCAGCGTGGTCAGACCGCCGCACCAGCCTACGTCAGGCTGCATAATATCGATGCCGGTTTCCGACAGCGTGCGGAAGGATTGCAGCGTGCCGTGGTGCTCGCCGCTGGTGACCATCATTCCGGCCGGGGCATTGCGTTTCAGCTCGCGATAGCCTTCATACTGCTGCGGCGGCAGGCACTCTTCGATCCACTTAAGGTTATAGGGCGCGCAGGCGTGGGCCAGTTTAGTGGCGTAGTTAACGTCCTGGCTCATCCAGCAGTCCAGCATTAGCCAGAAGTCCGGGCCGCATTTTTCGCGCATATCGGCCACCATGGCGGCATCTTTGCGGATCCCCGCATCGCCATCGTGCGGGCCCCAGTGGGTCGGCATCTTGCCGCCAATAAAGCCCATCTCTTTCGCCAGGTCCGGACGGGCCCCGGTAGCGTAGAACTGAATTTCATCGCGTACCGCGCCGCCCAACAGTTTGTATACCGGTAATCCCACCACTTTGCCGAACAGATCCCACAGCGCCAGGTCGATACAGGAGATGGTATTCATCACCAGGCCGCCGGAGCCGGAGTAGTACATGGTGGCGTTGAGCATCTGGTCATGGATCAGTTTGATATCGCTGACGCACTTCCCTTCGATAAAGCGGTTCAGGTGCTTTTCCACAATAAAACAGCCCATCTCGCCGGCGGTTGATACCGCAAAGCCGGTCTGGCCGTTTTCGGCTTCGACTTCAACAATCAGCGTGCCGAGAACGTTGATGCCAAACGACTGGCGGGACTGTTCATACTGTTTATATTTGCTCATCGGCGTGGCGATATGATCGTCAATCCAGTGGTTTGCGCCCTGGTCATGATAGTCGCCGCCGCCAGCGCCTTTCTCTGCGGTAGCGCCGCCGATAAACCAGGCGCGGACGTGTTTAATTTTCGGTAGGGTCATGATCTTCTCCTTATTATGAGGCTTGTTGTTCGAAGGGGCTTTTCCACCCCAGCAGACGAGAAATGTCCTTGGCGCAGGCAATCGCCCTGCCAGCGAGATAATCGCGATTGTCTTCATTGATTTGCAGACGAGTACCCACCACGGAGATGGCGGCGGTCAGCTCGTTATTGGCATTAAAAACCGGCGCCGCCACGCAGCGAACGTCGGGATAATCTTCGCCGTTATCGAAGCTCCAGCCGCGGGCGCGAATACGCCCCAGTTCATCGCGAAGCAGCTGGGCGCTGGTGATGGTGGTTGGCGTTGCCCTCTCCCACTGCAGCTCGCTGATAATTGACTCCTGAACCCGCTCGGGCTGCCAGGCAAGCAGGCATTTACCGATACCGGAGCGGTACAGCGACAGGCTTTTACCTTCGTGGGAACGCACGCTGATGGTGGCCGGGGATTCAATCTTCAGAATGTAGTAGGCGTTACCGCCATCGATAATGCCCAGATGGCAGAGCAGTCCGCACTGATCCATTAGCTGCGTCAGGCGCGGACGCGCCAGTTCGCGCAGATCCATTTTGCTCAGCGCGTGACCGGCCAGCTCAACCAGTTTGGTCCACAGACAGTAGTTGTCCTGATTATCCATGCTGAGGAAGCGCTGTTTTCTCAGTTCTCCCAGCAGCAGGTAAGCGGTGCTTTTCGGAATACCCAGTTCGTCAATAATGGTCGCCGCGCTGCACGGACCAATGCGGGCGATAAAATTGAGAATATCGATGGCGCGGGTTAGCGCCGGGACTTTGCTTGATTCCAACATACTGGACTCCAATCCTGAATACTGGAATCAGTGTTGCGGTTGTCGGGTCTGTAAATTGTGAGCGACTTCAAATGACGACGCTATTCCAGCAGGGTGGACGTTCAAGGGGATAGAAATGCGAGATGGTGCACAGAATTTTTAAAAGCAAGTACAGCAGGTTGGACTGATTGCGCGTCGGGTAGGGCTCCCGACGCGGTGTTTTATCTAAACGGCGAGATAGTCAACGACGTTAATCCAGCCGTGTTCACCGGCCACGGGCTGGCCATTCAGCCAGCGGCGCAGCATGTTGAGAGCCATCATCGCGCAGACCTCCTGACGCACCTGCACGCTGTGGCGGTTGGTCGCGAACTTCACCCGCAGCGCGTGGGTGCCGTCCGGCGTGGAAAGCGCAAAGTTCAGGTGATCGCTCTCCTGACCACTCACCGCCAGCGCCAGACCGGCAAAGTGTTTTTCGCGCCGTTCCGCCGCCCAGCGCGCAGACTGCGCCAGGGTCTCCTCCTGCGCCGGAATGACTTCGCTGGCCAACAGCGGGGCATTGACCCGTGAAAGCTGTAGCGCCAGCAGACCGCCGGTGAACTGCTCGCTTAGCGTCAGGCTTAGCTGGCGCTCCTGCAGACGACGGGCGATCTGCGCCGGCAGGCCTTCGGTGCCTTCGAAAACGATGCTCTCTCCGGCCACTTTTTGCACTTCCGGCCACAGCGCCAGCATCGCCTCGCGCTGTTCGGCAGGCCCGGTCAGCTTCAGTTCGATAATCGGCATTGAGGAACGATAGCCCATCACCACGCCCGGCGGCAGTTGTAAATGCTCGAGGCTCTGCGCCAGCTCGCTTTCGGAACGGCCGAAGGTGGTCAGACGCAGACACAGCGGCGCGGCGGGCAGCGGAAAACGTTCGCGCAGGCGCGGTAAGATTTCCTGCTCGACCATTATCTTAAATTCAGACGGCACGCCGGGAGTGAAAAACATCAGGCAGCGGTTTAGCTGCACGGCAAAACCGCAGGCGGTTCCGACCGGATTGTTGATCATCTCGGCGCTTTGCGGAATTTCCGCCTGTTTACGGTTGCTGGCGGCCATAGGCCTTCCGCGCTCGGCAAAGAAACGGGTCATGGTTTCCAGCCACGCTTCATGCAGAATCAGCCCTTCACCTTTGGCGGTCGCTGCGGCAAGCGCGCTTAAATCATCGCTGGTCGGGCCCAGACCGCCGTTGACGATCAGCACGTCGGCATGCTCGCTGCGCTCGCGTAAAATCGCCACCAGGGAGTCAAGATCGTCACCCACGGTATGGCGACGCTTTAAAGGTAATCCTTGATTAAAAAAGAAATCCGCCAGCCACGCGGCATTGGTATCGATGATTTGCCCATGCAGCACTTCATCGCCGGTGGACAGCATTTCCACGTTTAACATTGTCAACTCCAGCCTGATAAGTAGAAATACTATATCGCAAAGCGGCTGGCGAAAAAGCCTGAAAATCAGGCGCGGCGGAATACCGCGCCGAAGGGGTTAGAAGCTGGCGTTAACGCCGACGTACGGGCCGTCCGCGACCGCGTTATCGCGGTTGCCGTCTTTACCCGCCAGGTTAAGGTAGCGATAACCGGCTTCAATGCTCAGAGGACGCATAATGGTAAAGCGCGCGCCGGCATTAGCTTCCTGATAACTGTCGATACCGCTGGAGAGCGAATCAGGAGAATAATAATATTCGCCGAACAGGCGGAAGCTGTCGCCGATCTTCCACTGCAGGCCGCCGCCAACCGCTGCTGCGTAGCCCTCATCGCCGTTATTCGGATTGGTATAAACCCCTTTACCGCCAACGGTGGCAAGGAATGGACCTAAAGGGATGTTCAGCCCCAGTCCCAGGCCTGCCGCATCGCCGTCGTCATCGTTATGCAGCCAGTTGCCGGTTACCGCCAGGCCGGTAGATTCCGTGCCAAATCCGACGCCAAGGTTCGTGTAGTGCTCGCCGGCCTGTCCGCTGAAACTGATCGCATGCGCCGCCGTTGAGACGAACATCATGCCAGCGAGGGCCGCAAATATACTTTTTTTCATTTTTACTCTATCCAACAAACAAGAATTAAAAAGTCCCAAAAAACCGCGAAATTGTACTGCCGAACGTTAAGGAATCAATGCGCTAAGACGAGCTTTACCATTGTGATTGTAACCAGTTGCTACCGGAGCCAGGCCAACGGACGCGGGTATCAAATCGATAGCCAGAGCCAGATTGTCCGTGTTGGATATTTATTCTACAAATAGCGCTCAGCTTATTCTGCCCTTGCGGGAAATGAATAAGTTACATAAAACTTTGTCAGGAGATAAAGATGAGCAAAAAAGGATTAACCACCGGCTCCGGCGCGCCGGTTGTCGATAATAACAATGTCATCACCGCAGGTCCTCGCGGCCCGATGCTGCTGCAGGATATCTGGTTTCTGGAAAAACTGGCCCACTTTGACCGGGAGGTTATCCCGGAACGCCGAATGCACGCGAAAGGCTCCGGCGCTTACGGTAAATTAACGGTCACCCACGATATCAGCCGCTACACGCGCGCAAAAATGTTCGCCGAGGTCGGTAAAACCACCGATCTGTTCCTGCGCTTTTCCACCGTTGCCGGAGAACGCGGCGCCGCAGACGCCGAGCGCGACATCCGCGGCTTCGCTATCAAGTTTTATACCGAAGAGGGCAACTGGGATCTGGTAGGCAATAATACCCCTGTTTTTTATCTTCGCGACCCGTTGAAATTCCCGGACCTGAACCACGTAGTGAAGCGCGATCCGCGCACCAACCTGCGCAACCCTACCTGGAAATGGGATTTTTTCTCCCTGCTGCCCGAAACGCTGCATCAGTTGACTATCGACTTCAGCGACCGCGGCATCCCGCGCTCTTATCGCCATATGCACGGCTTCGGCAGCCACGCGTTCAGCTTTATAAATGCCGACAATCAACGTTTTTGGGTGAAATTCCACTTTAAATCCCAGCAGGGGATCGCCAACCTGATGGATGATGAAGCAAAACGTCTGGTGGCCGAGGACCGCGAGAGTTCGCAGCGCGATCTCTATGAGTCGATTGAAAGAGGCGATTTTCCGCGCTGGACCTTTTACGTGCAGATCATGCCGGAAGCAGAAGCCAGCCGGGTCCCTTACCATCCTTTCGATCTGACCAAAGTATGGCCGCATAGTGATTATCCGCTGATAGAAGTGGGGGTACTTGAGCTCAACTGCAACCCGGACAACTATTTCGCCGAGGTTGAGCAGGTTGCGATGAATCCGGCTAACGTGGTGCCTGGCGTCAGCTTCTCTCCGGATCGCATGCTGCAGGGTCGTTTATTCTCCTACGGCGACACCCAGCGCTACCGCCTGGGCGTTAACCATCATCAGATTCCGGTCAATGCGCCGCGCTGCCCGTTCCATAACTACCATCGCGATGGCGCGATGCGCGTCGACGGCAATAGCGGCAACGGCGTCACCTATGAGCCAAACAGCTTCGGCCTCTATCAGGAGCAGCCGGACTTTAGCGAACCGCCTTTAAATCTTGAAGGCGCGGCGGCTCACTGGAATCATCGGGAAGATAACGACTATTTTAGCCAACCGCGCGCGCTGTTCGGGCTATTAAGCGAAGACGAGCATCAGCGTATGTTCCATCGAATCGCCAGCGATATGCGGGATATCCCTGAATTTATCCAGCAGCGACAAATTGGCCTGTTTAGTCAAGTCCATCCCGACTACGGCGCGGGCGTGGCCGCGGCGCTGAAAGTCTTACAGAAAACCCTGTAAACACAAACGGCAGCCCAAGTGCGGCTGCCGTTTGACGAAAACGTTTTAGGGGTTAGTGCTGAAGCTTAGCGAGCTGCCGCAGCGACAGTCCGGTTAGCTTTGCGACCTGGTCAGGCTCAAGCCCCTCTTCCAGCATCGCCCGGGCGATGCGTTTTGTCGCCGCTAGTTGCCCTTCATTTCTGCCTTCATTACGACCTTCCTGTCGGCCCTTGCGCAAACCTTTTTCTATCCCCGCCTTCATTCCCTGAAGCATCCCCTCTTTGCGACCTCGCTCTTCGAGAAAATGAGCAATATTCTTCATCGTCTCCTTATGCGGCTTGAGTGACGTCTTTTGCGCTAGCTTGCGTAAAAAAGCCACCGGATCGGCGGCGTTGCCCGCCTGAAGCATATAATTCAGCAACGTTTTAAACTGCCGACGGGTAGTGTATCCCGGGGACAATATTCTGACCAGTTGCTCTGAGATGTCCATCCTATCCCGCTGCCGAATATGCTTTTGCAACAGTTCCAGCATAGCGACCCGCCGGTGCTGTATCAGCTGGTCATCTGGGATCTCAGTCACGTCTATTAGCGGAAAGTTCTGGCTATAGAGCCGCTCGGCCACCTCTGGTAGAGAAAAACCGTCCAGCCAGCGCGTTGAGTGCGGGTAGGGACTGATTCTGCCGTGATAAAACAGCAGAGGAATAACCAGCGGCAGCTAATGATGGCCCCAACCCATTAACCTGCGCTCACCCTACCACCGCTCGCGCTCAACGCGTATTTTCGCTTGCGGTTTGCCGAGGCAGCTCGCAAACTGGACCATCCCATGATATATCCCTGCCACCATTAAGGAGAAGTTATGCGTCAAAGGACTATTGTCTGCCCGCTCATTCAACATGAGGGTCACTATCTGTTGTGCAAAATGGCCGACGATCGCGGGGTATTTCCCGGGCAGTGGGCGCTCTCCGGCGGCGGCGTCGAGCCCGGCGAACGCATCGAAGCGGCGCTGCGGCGGGAAATTCGCGAAGAGCTGGGCGAAAAACTGCAGCTAACCCACATCACACCATGGACCTTTAGCGATGACGTACGGGTTAAAACCTACGCCGATGGCCGTCAGGAAGAAATATATATGATTTATCTTATCTTCGACTGCGTCAGCGCCAATCGCGAAGTAACCATCAACGAGGAATTTCAGGACTACGCCTGGGTAAAAGCGGAAGATCTTCCCCACTATGATTTGAACGAGGCGACCCGGAAGACGCTCACCCTGAAAGGCCTACTCTGAACCCACAGTCAAAAAGCGCAGCCTGACCTTCAGCCCGCCCAGCGTTTCGCTACGCAGCAGCTGCGGATGGCTGCGATGCAGGCGTGCAATATCGCTGACCAGCGCCAGTCCGAGCCCGGCGCCGGGATTATCACCAACGTTTTCCAGACGGTGGAACGGCATGAGCGCCTGCTGGATCTGCGCATCATCGATTCCCGGCCCGCTGTCTTCAACATCCAGCAGCACCGCCTCCCCTTCACGATGCAGGCTGACCGTGACGATACCGCCCTGCGGCGTATAGCGGATCGCGTTATCCAACAGATTTGCGCACAGCTCGCTCAACAGCACGCCATCGCCGGCGATAGTCACCGTTGAGGGTTCCCCCTCATAGCCGAGATCGATAGCTTTGCTCCGCGCCTGCTGAAGACGGGAAAAGCAGCTGTTGTGGACGATCTCATACAGATCCACCGGCGGAAACGCGTGTTCTCCCTGCTCTTTACGTTTGATGGTAGCCAGCTGTAGCAGGCGTTCGGTAAGCAGAATCGTACTGTCCAGCGTGCCGCTCATCGCCTCCAGACTCTCTCGCCACAGCCGGGGATCGCCGCTCGCCAGCGCCACCGAAGCCTGGGTTTTCAGCACCGCCAGCGGCGTTTTTAACTGGTGAGAAGCATCGGCGCTAAACCGCTCCTGCCGGGAGATCATCGCCCGCAGCCGGTCGATATAGCGGTTAAAAGCAACAATCAATAAACGGGTTTCCGACCACGGCAGCAGTTCCGGCAGCGGCGTCAACAGGCCGGGTTCGCGCCGCACCATGAGCGCCGAAAGCCGACGCATCGGCCGCAGCACCCGACGCAGCAGCCAGCCGGTGAGCACCAGCGTCAACAGCACCAATAGCCCCTGCGAGATCCACGATGAAAACAGCAGCTGTCCCGCCAGCCAGCGCCGCGACTGCAGCGTTTCGGCGATATAGATTTCCGCCATTCCCACAACGCCGCCTTCGTTAACCGGCTGCAGCAGCCGCGCCACGCGGATGGCCTGACCGCGATACTCGGTATGATAAAACCACGCCAGCGCCGGATAGAGCTCGGTACGAGAGGTTGAGGGCGGCATCGATGGCAGATCGTCAAAACCGGAAATCACCCGCTTACCGGGATCGAGCACCTTATAGTACAGGCGATCGTTCATATTCAGCTCGAAGCTATCGAGCACCACCCAGGGGACATTCACCTCCAGTCTGCCGCCGCGTACCACCAGGCGTTCCGCCACCGTGCGGGCGGAGGAGAGCAGCGTACGATCGTAAGCCTGGGTCGCCGCCTGCAGAGCGCTGACGTAGCTATTGAATGCCGACAGCCCCCACAGTAACACCAGCGGCAGGCCAAGAAACAGCAGCAGCTGAGCGAATAACGACTGCGGCTTACCCCACCTCATCGGCGAGCTCCAGCACGTAACCCAGGCCGCGCAGGGTCACAATTCGCACGTTGCTCTCCTGAAGTTTCTTCCGCAGACGATGGATATATAGCTCGATGCTTTCCGGGCTGACGTCATCGTTAAGGCTGAAAACCTGTTCAAACAGCTGCTGGCGCGACACCGGACGCGTGCGGCGAAACATCAGCACCGTCAGCAACGCCTGCTCGCGCGGGGTCAACGATAGCGTCTGTCCGCGCAGTAAAAAATAGCCTTCATCGCGATATTCCAGAGAGCCGATCTGCTGAATCTCATGCACCTGGCCTTCGCTACGCCGCAGCAGTGCGCGCAGCCTGGCGTCCAGCTCTTCAAGTTCAAACGGTTTTGGTAAATAGTCATCGGCACCGACGTTGAGCCCTTTTACCCGATCCGCCACCGCGCTGCGTGCGGTCAGCAGTAAAACGGGAAGGGTTTGTCCGCGCTTTCGCAGACGCTGCACGACTTCCAGGCCGTCGAAGCCCGGCATGCCGATATCCAGTACCGCCAGCGCGTATTTTTCGCTTTGCATCAGATGATCGGCCGCCCGGCCATCAAATACGCAGTCCACGGCAAACCCGCCCTGTACCAGCGCTTTCTCCAGCCAGTGAGCCAGCTCACGGTTATCTTCTGCCAGTAAGAGACGCATATCACATCCTGTAAAGTTGCTGCCGCATTGAAAGGGAAATGAAAGGTAATTGTTTTAACAATCACGCAACCGAATAGCCACAAGCCGGTTCACATAATCAAAAAAACGTCCCCTGTATCTGACTGAGGAAGCCTATGAATATCCCGTTCCTTCGCCCTCTTAGCGCTATCGCGTTATGCCTTTTTACCGCCTCTGCCTGGGCCGCCGAAGCGCCTTCCCGTACCGAATGTATCGCGCCCGCCAAGCCCGGCGGCGGCTTCGATCTCACCTGTAAGCTGATTCAGGTGAGCCTGATGGAAACCGGCGCCATCCAAAAACCGATGCGCGTCACCTATATGCCCGGCGGCGTAGGCGCAGTGGCCTATAACGCTATCGTCGCCCAGCGCCCCGGAGAACCCGGCACCGTTGTCGCCTTCTCCGGCGGCTCGCTGCTCAACCTGGCGCAGGGCAAGTTTGGCCGCTACGGCGTGGATGATGTCCGCTGGCTGGCCAGCGTCGGCACCGATTACGGCATGATTGCCGTCCGCGCCGACTCGCCGTGGAAAGATCTGCCGTCGTTTATGGCGGCAATGGAAAAAAATCCCGCCAGTATCGTCATCGGTGCCGGCGCCTCAATCGGCAGCCAGGACTGGATGAAAGCGGCGCTGCTGGCGCAGAAAGCAAACGTCGATCCGCACAAAATGCGCTACGTGGCGTTTGAGGGCGGTGGCGAACCGGTCACCGCGCTGCTGGGTAATCACGTGCAAGCAGTATCCGGCGATCTCAGCGAAATGGTGCCTTATCTCCAGGGCAATAAAATCCGCGTGCTGGCGGTCTTCGCTAACGAAAGGCTGCCCGGCGCGCTCGCCGATGTCCCTACCGCCAAAGAGCAGGGCTATGACCTGGTGTGGCCGATTATTCGCGGTTTCTTCGTAGGCCCGAAAGTCAGCGATGTCGATTATCAGTGGTGGGTGGCGGAGTTTACTCGACTGCAGCAGACCGACGCGTTTAAAAAACAGCGCGAGCTGCGTGGCCTGTTTGAATTCAATTTGAACGGGAAAGAGCTGGACGCCTATGTCAAAGAGCAGGTGGAAGAGTATCGCCTGCAGGCGAAATCTTTTGGCCTGGCCAAATAACCCACGGAGGCTGCGATGAGCGATCGTATTTTTGCCGGAATATGGCTGCTGCTCTGCGTAGGGGGGATGTTTATCGCCTGGCAAATCCACAGCGAATACGCCTATGAACCCGTCGGCCCACGCCCCTTTCCGGTCGGCATTATCGGCCTGATGCTGCTGTGCTCCGTTTTGCTGCTACTGCGGCGGCCCGACGCAATCTCCTGGCCCGGGCGTCTGGTTTTACAACGGCTGTTGACGATGGTCGTGGCGTTGGCGGTTTATGCCTGGGGTTTTGAATGGCTGGGGTTTCCTCTGGCCACCGCGCTGCTGACCGCTGTTTTTGGCCTGCTGTTTGGCGCCACCCTGCCCGCTGCTGGGGTAGCTGGCGTCGCGATGGGCATCGCGCTGTGGTACGTCTTTGACGCCCTGCTTGATGTCACCCTGCCGCTCGGCGTCTGGTTAAGTTAACGGAGAAGGTTATGGATATCTGGATTTATCTGTCGCAGGGCTTCGCCGTCGCCATGACGCCGGGCAACCTGACGATCGCGCTGATCGGCTGCTTCGTCGGCACCATCGTCGGACTCCTGCCGGGTCTTGGCCCGATTAACGGCGTGGCGATCCTGTTGCCGCTGGCCTTTGCCCTGCACCTGCCCGCAGAATCGGCGTTAATTCTGCTGGCTACGGTCTATATTGGATGTGAATACGGCGGGCGTATTTCGTCGATCCTGCTCAACGTGCCCGGCGATGCCGCCGCCATTATGACCGCCATCGACGGTTACCCGATGGCGCAGCAGGGACGCGGCGGCGTGGCGCTGTCGATCTCTGCCGTGAGCTCCTTTGTGGGTTCAACGATCGCTATCGGCGGGATCATCCTGTTCGCGCCGGTGCTGGCGCAGTGGTCGCTGGCGTTCGGTCCGGCGGAATATTTCGCCCTGATGATTTTTGCCATCGCCTGCCTCGGCAGCATGATGGCACAAAATCCGCTGAAATCGTTTCTCGCCGCGTTAATCGGGTTGGGGCTGGCGACGGTGGGCGTTGATGCCAATACCGGGGTGTACCGTTTCACTTTCGATAGCGTTCATCTTTCCGACGGCGTGCAGTTTATCGTGGTGGTGATTGGGCTCTTTTCGGTTTCGGAGATTTTGCTGATGCTGGAGAGCACCAGCAGCGGACAGAGGCTGGTACGGAAAACCGGGCGCATGCTGTTTAACGCCAAAGAGGCGGGCCAGTGCGTGGGCGCGACGCTGCGTTCATCGGTGGTGGGCTTTTTTGTCGGTATTCTACCGGGCGCGGGGGCGACCATTGCCAGCGCCATCACCTATATGACCGAGAAAAAGCTCAGCGGTAACAGCGATACCTTCGGTAAGGGCGATATTCGCGGCGTGGCGGCGCCGGAGGCGGCAAATAACGCCTCCGCCTGCGGATCGTTCATTCCGATGCTTACCCTCGGCGTCCCCGGCTCCGGAACTACTGCGGTGATGATGGGCGCCCTGACCCTCTACAATATCACTCCGGGTCCGGCGATGTTTACCGAGCAGCCGGATATCGTCTGGGGATTAATTGCCGCGCTGCTGATCGCCAACGTGATGCTGCTGATTATGAACATTCCGCTGATCGGTCTGTTCACCCGCATGCTGACGATCCCGCTGTGGTTTCTGGCCCCGGCCATCGCCGCCGTGTCCGCGGTCGGCGTCTACGCGGTACACAGCACCACTTTCGACCTGCTGTTGATGGTTGGGCTGGGCGTGCTGGGCTACATTATTCGTAAGATGCACTTCCCGATGTCGCCGTTGATCTTAGGGTTTGTGCTGGGCGAGATGCTGGAGCAGAACCTGCGCCGCGCGCTGTCCATCAGTAACGGCAATGTGGGGATTTTGTGGCAAAGCGGCGTAACTAAAACGCTCCTGGTGTTAGCCATCGCGGTGCTTGTTGTCCCTCCGCTGCTGCGTTACTGGCGCAAACGTCAGCTTAACACGCAGGGCGACCTGCCCTCTTCCTGATGCGCAACGAGACTGGCGGTCGCTCAGCGCCGCCAGTCTCGGTATACGTTGAATTTTCACCGCACCTGCCTGATAGTTATGGTTTTAACTTTCTGGTGATCCGTTATGACCGTCGCAGCATCCCGCTCGGGGTTAACATTCGCAGCGCTGGCGCTGGCCCTGATTCTTATTTATACCGGTATCAGCGCAGGGGAAAAGCTTACCTGGCTGATGGAAGTGACGCCGGTGATTATCATCGTTCCGCTTTTGCTGGCCACGCGCTCTCGCTATCCGCTGACGACGCTGCTTTATGTGCTGATTTTCTTCCATGCCATCATTTTGATGGTCGGCGGTATGTACACCTACGCGAAAGTGCCCATCGGCTTTGATGTCCAGGCGTGGCTGGGTTTGAGTCGTAATCCCTACGACAAGCTGGGGCACTTTTTCCAGGGGCTGGTGCCGGCCCTGGCGGCGCGGGAGATTCTGCTGCGCGGCGGCTACGTTCACGGGCGTAAAATGCTCGCTTTCGTGGTCTGCTGCATTGCGCTGGCGATTAGCGCCGTCTACGAGCTGATCGAATGGTGGGCGGCGCTGGCGCTGGGACAGGGGGCGGATGATTTTCTCGGCACCCAGGGCGATCCCTGGGATACTCAGTCCGATATGTTCTGCGCCCTGCTCGGCGCGCTGACCACCGTTTTTGCGCTGGGCCGCTGGCATACGAAGCAGCTACTGCACGTCCAGCGCATCTGAGGCGGAGCTCTGCTGCTGGTTGACCCAGTCACGTAACGCCCGGCGGGAAATTTTAATTCCGCCGGTTTTCAGCGATTCAGGCAGCCGTAACCAGCGCACAGGCTGCTGAAAGCGCGCCAGCTTATCGGCGCACCAGTCAGCCAGCACGGATGGATCGCCATGATCGCGACACTCTACTACCGCCACCGGCCGCTGGCCAAACTCCGCATCATCCTGCGGCACGATAAAAACTTGCTCAATCAACGGGTGTGTGCCGATAACCCGCTCGACTTCCTCCGGCTGAATGCCTTCTCCGCCGCTAAAAAAAAGATTATCCATTCTCCCGAGGATGGTCAGCCTGCCGTTGTCAAGCCGGCCCCGATCGCGGGTGGCGAACCAGCCATCGGCGTTGGTGAGCGGTATCGTTTGGCCGCCTCGCCAGTAGCCTGCGGCCATGCTGTCCGATCGAAGCCACACTTCGCCATCCACGATGCGCAATTCGCGCCCCGGCAGCGGCAGCCCGACATCCGCCAGGCCATCCGCTTCCTTGGCGCATACCGTGGAGGCAAACTCGGTCAGTCCGTAGCCGCACCAGCAGCGGATACCGCGCCTGCGCGCCTGTTCGGTTAGCGCCACCGGGATGGCCGCGCCGCCGAGCAAAACCGCTTTTAACGACACCTCGTCATCGCCGCTCAGCAGCCGCCAGAGCTGGGTTGGCACCAGGGAGGCGTGAGTACAGCCGCGTAGCGCCAGCGCCAGCGGCTGTTTGTCGCGCACCGTCAGGCCTGCGCCGGCAACCAGCCAGCGCCAGAGAATCCCCTGGCCGGAAACGTGAAACAGCGGCAGCGACAGCAGCCAGTCGTCCTGCGGCGCAAAGGGTATCAACGCCAGTACCCCTTCAGCGCTGGCAATATGGGCGCGAAAAGCGTGTACCGCCGCTTTCGGTAGCCCCGTCGACCCCGAAGTCAGCGTCATGGAAGCCATACGATCTTCTCGCCAGTCAGCCGCGCGCTCGCCGTCGACAGGGTACAGAGTCAGTGGATTAAGCGTTACCGGAAGATCGCCGCCGTTCAGCACCAGCGCGTGGCGCAGGTCCAGGGTCGGCAGCAGTTCAGCCAGCAGTGGCCCGGGCAGCTGCGGATTCAGCGGCAACACGCGCGCACCGCACTGCAGGAGCGCCAGCCATGCCAGCAAAACATCGGGCTGGTTGCCAGCCCGCAGCAGCACGCCATCACCATCGCGAACGCCCTGGGCGTGCAGTCCTGCCGCCAGCGCATCGATTTGCGCGCACAGTTCCCGCCAGCTTAGCTGCCGCTCGTTCAGGCGCAGAGCATGCGCCTCCCCTCGCTGCTGGCGCCAGTGGCGCCAGGGCCAGTCGCTAAAGGTCACAGCAGCGGCTCCAGTTCATCGACGGTCAGACACGGCAGCTCGCTTTCCGGCCAGCAGCGAACCAGCTGGCCGCGCATGAGGCTCAGGGTATCCAGACCGGGAATGGTATTCGGCGTCAGCCAGGCGGCAATTCGCGCCAGCTGCGTCAGGCCAAGGCTGGACTCAATGGCTGAACTGATAACCGCCGTCAGCCCCAGCGCATGAGCCTGCGCGACCTGCTGCTGGACCTTTTGCAGACTGCCGGTCAACGTCGGTTTAATCACCACCGCGTGCAGACCCGGCTCGGCAGCAAACGTAAAGTCCGCTTCGCGCAGGCTCTCATCCCAGGCGATAGCGATGCCCGTTTGTTGGGCAAACGCGCGTGAATCATCGCGGTTTTTGCAGGGTTCTTCGAGAAAGGCGATACGGTTGCGATAGTGCGGGCTCACGTATTTAGCGAACTGCTGCGCCTTCAGCGGCGTCCAGGCGCGGTTAGCGTCGAGACGCAGCGTCAGATCGGGAATCGCTTCCAGCAGCAGATTGACCACCATGCCGTCGCGCACCGCCTCATACAGGCCGACCTTGACCTTGGCGACCTTCTCTCCGGGCATCTGCGAAAGCCTGGCGAACAGTTCATCCGGATCGCCGGAACAGAGCGGCGCGGCGCGATAATCCGCCGCCAGCGGCAGCTCACCGCCCAGCTCCGCCAGTGCGCAGCTTATCCCGAAGGCGGCTGAAGGCGGCGTCGGCAACGCGCCATCCTGGCCTTCGCGCCAGGCGTTCGCCCATGCCAGCAGCGCTGCCTGCGCCTCATCCAGCGTTTCCAGACTGAATCCAGGCAGGGGAGAAATCTCCCCCCAGCCTTCGCGCTCGCCATCGCGCAGCTGCAGAAGCAAGCCATCGCGGGTTTTTAACCGCCGTTCACGCAGCACCACTCCCGCGTCCATCGGTAGCTGCCAGCGGTAGACCTGCGCCTGCCGCATTACGGATTCCGTTTAAATTTGCTGAAGTCCGGTTGGCGCTTCTGGTTGAAAGCGTTGCGTCCCTCCTGACCCTCTTCGGTCATGTAAAACAGCATGGTGGCATTGCCCGCCAGCTCCTGCAGTCCCGCCTGACCATCGCAGTCGGCGTTCAGCGCGGCCTTCAGGCAGCGCAGCGCCATCGGACTGTTCTGCAGCATTTCACGGCACCAGCGCACGGTCTCTTTTTCCAGATCAGCCAGCGGCACGACGGTATTGACCAGCCCCATATCCAGCGCCTGCTGCGCGTCGTACTGGCGGCACAGGAACCAGATCTCACGGGCTTTTTTCTGCCCGACAATGCGCGCCATATAGGAGGCGCCCCAGCCGCCGTCAAAAGAACCAACTTTCGGGCCGGTCTGACCGAAGATTGCGTTTTCCGCGGCGATGGTCAGATCGCACATCATATGCAGAACGTGGCCGCCGCCGATGGAGTACCCCGCCACCATCGCCACTACCGGTTTCGGACAGGTGCGGATCTGGCGCTGAAAATCGAGTACGTTGAGATGATGAACGCCGGAGTCATCCTGATAGCCGCCGTAGTCGCCGCGGACTTTCTGATCGCCGCCGGCGCAAAAAGCTTTATCGCCTTCACCGGTCAGGACGATCACGCCGATATTGTCGTCATAGCGGGCATCCGAGAGCGCCTGAATCATCTCTTTGACGGTCAGCGGACGAAACGCGTTACGTACCTGCGGGCGGTTGATGGTTATTTTGGCAATCCCGTCCGCCGATTTGTGGTAGCGAATATCGCTGTAGCCTTCGGAGCAGTCCTGCCATTCAATCGGAGCGTAAAGCATTGCTTCATCAAGAGAGATCATAAAGTGTCCTTCGGTTAACTCGCTAAAAACTGCGCCAGACAAGCCACGACTGCATCGGGGTTTTCCCGATGCGCGTTGTGTCCGGCATGATTAATCACGTGCGTGATGGCGGATAGCTCATCGGCGATGGCGCGAAACTTGCCGTCGCGTTCGCCGCAAAGGTAATGGAATGGGAAATCGCGCGCCCGTAATGCCTCGCGCAGATCGGGCTGTTCAGCCAGTGAGCAGGCCTGCAGCATCGCGGCTAACGCCCTGCCGTTGTTGCAGCTGCGTAGCGCAACCAGCGCCGCACGCTGCGCTGCGTCCAGGGAGGCGAAGACCGGCTGCTGATACCAGTCGGCAAAGACCTGCGTAAGCGGCTCTCGGCGAAAGCGTTCAGCCCAGGCGGCATCGCTGCGCCGGCGCTGCGCACGCTGATCATCGTCCGCCAGACCCGGATGCCCTCCCTCGACGACCAGCCCGCAGAGCCCCTCATGCGACTGGCTGGCATAATACATCGCCACCCGTCCGCCGAGGGAGTACCCCACCAGCCAGTACTTATGTATGTTGTAACTAATTAACGTATTCTTAATCAGCTCGCTGACATCCGTAAAACGGTTAGCTGCCCTATCCGCCGAGCCGCCGTGGCCCGGCAGGTCAATATAGAGACGCGGATACGCGCCGAACTCCTGCCCCACCGTGCGCCACTCATGACTATCCCCGGCAAAACCGTGCAAGAAGACCAGCCAGGGATAGCCCGGCAGCCCGCGTTCCGCATGCGCGTGCAGAATCATAGCTGACTCACCTGCGCAAGCAGCTGCTGGAGGGTTTGCGTACCGTCGGTTTCATTAACCACCAGCTCGATCAGCGTTGCGCCGGGCGCTTGCCAGGCAACGTCCAGCGCGCGCTCCAGCTCACTCCAGTCCGCGGGGCAATGATAAGTCAGATCGAACATCGCCGCCGCGTGCGCAAAATGGATATTCTGCGGCATCAGATAGAACTGGCTGCGCTGCTCCTGCGGCGTTGGCAGCAGGGAGAAAATCTGCCCGCCGTTATTATTGACGACAATCAGCACCAGCGGCGCGGAGGCCTGACGCAGCAGCGCCAGCGAATTGAGGTCGTAAAGCGCCGAGAGATCGCCGACGATGGCCAGGGTCGGACGCGCGCTGGCGCGCTGCACGCCGGCCGTCGTCGCCAGCAGACCATCTATTCCGCTGGCCCCGCGATTGCTGTAGACCGGGTAGCCTGCGGGAAGCTGCGACAGGGCGTCAATTAAGCGCACCACCAGACTGTTGCCGACAAACAGCTGGCCCTGATCCGGCAGGTAGCGACGGATTCGCTGCGCCAGCTGGGCCTCGCCGAAATCCTCGCTGCTGGCGACAGCCGCCTGCCATGCCTGGCGTGAAAGCGCAGGAATGACGGTAGCCCACGGCTGCCGCTTTTCCGCCGGATGCTGTTCAAGCCAGCGGTCGACGGCGCACACCAGTCGGCGACCACGATGTTGGGCGGGATCCAGACGACCCGGCAGGTTGTCGATCAGCCAGTACTCTTCAGGTTCGCAGGTGGCCTGCCACTGCAAAACGCGTTTGCTGGTCAGGCTGCTGCCCAGCTGAACGATAATTTGCGCCTGCGCCAGTTCGCTAACCGCTTGACCGTTACCGAGCCACAGATCGGCGCAGGGGAGCGGCTGCCCGGTTTGCGAAAGGACATCGCCAATCAGCGGCCAGCCGAGCGTTTTCGCCCATTCGGCAACCTTCAGGCCCTCTTCCGCGCTCATTCGTCCGGCAACCACGACGCCGCGTTTTTGCCGCCAGAAAAACCAGTCGCGCTGCTTTTCGCTTTCCAGATGCAGATTGTGACTCAGCCAGGGCTTGTCGCTCTGCCACCAGTCGCCGAGCTGCTGCTGCCACGCGACCCCGGTGTCGTCCATATCGCCGTACAGCGGTTCGGCAAAAGGACAGTTGATATGAATGCCGCCGCAGTGCAGCGCGCCGAGCGCCTGGTCGAGGGTCGAGACCAGCCAGCGGGCGGAGATATCCTGCGACGGGCGCGGCAGGGCCAGGGTCTGCGACGGATGCGAAGCAAACATGCCCGGTTGACGAATGGCCTGGTTCGCACCGCAGTCGATGAGCTCCGGCGGCCGGTCGGCGGTCAGTAAAATGAGTTTTTCGCCGGTCAGACCCGCTTCTATCAGCGCAGGATAGAGGTTGGCCGTGGCGGTGCCGGAAGTGACAATCACCGCCACCGGCTGGCCGCTGGCTTTTGCCAGCCCTAACGCCAGATGGCCAAGGCCGCGTTCATCAAAGTGGGTATGGTAAATAAACGCGCGGTTTTCCGCCGCAGCCAGGGTCAAAGGGGTCGAGCGCGATCCGGGCGCAATGCAGATATGCTGCACGCCGTGGCGCGTTAAAGCTTCGAGGATCACCGCCGCCCAGCGTCGGTTAAATGCGCTTACTGACATGAATTTGTCCGATATCAAATATTGACGCTAAGTATAGATAAAGCCCGTTATTGCCGTTTTGATATGCATCGTTTTATCTCTGCTTCTGTGAGCAGTAACGAACGCAATCCTGCAGCTTTATTTTCAATTTCCTGCCACTCTTGCTCCGGGTCAGAGCCGCTGACGATGCCCGCTCCGGCGTAGAGCCTGAGCGTATGCTGCTGTACCTTCGCCGAGCGTAGCGAAACGCAAAATTCGCTTTGCGCCAGCGACAGATAACCGGCGGAGCCCGCATACCAGTCGCGGGTAAAAAGCTCGTTCCGGGTGATAAAATCCAGCGCCACCTGACGCGGCAGCCCGGCGACCGCCGCCGTGGGCTGGAGCTGGCGCAGACAGCGGGCATCATCGGGGACGTCCAGCTCGGCCCATATACAGCGCCGCAGATGCTGCACTTTACGCAAACGGACGATCTGCGGCGGCAGCACCTCCAGCGCGCGCGTCTCCGCCTGCATACGCTGACAGATATCCTCAACCACCAGCATATTTTCCCGCTGGTTCTTGTCATCGCCCATCAGCCATTCGCCCAGGCGCTGCGCCTGGCGATCGTCCTCATGGCTGGCCGCTGTTCCCGCCAGCGCCTCGGTACGCATCAGCGCGCCGCGCCGTCGCCATAGCCGTTCCGGCGTTGAGCCGAAGAAGGCTTCTTGCGGATTAAAGGCCATCAGATAATGAAAACAGTGCAGATTGCTGCGGCGGCTGGCGGCCATTATCGCCCCGACGTTCAGCGGGGCGGCAAACTGTAAATCGGTGGCGCGCGCCAGCACGACTTTATCCATCTCCCCTGCCGCTATCGCCTGTGTCGCCTGTGCAACCAGATCTCGCCACTGCGGATAAGCCGGGAAATGCTGCTCACTGAGCAGAGAAGGAAGCGTGCCAGGCTGCGCTTGCCGGGTCGTCAGCGAGCGGAGAAACTCGCGCGCCGCGCAGGCATCGTCACGGAGTGAGGTATCGCTATACAGCGTCAGGCGTAGCGTGGCGTGACCGCCAAGCCGACGCCACTCCAGCCTCGGTAACAGCAGCATGCCGCGCTGCGGATCAAACGCGTTAAGGCCGCAAATCCGCAGATCGTCACGCGCTTGTTGCTGAAGAAAAGCGTGCGCCTGCGGCAGAGAGGAAAAGATTTTTACCGCCCCCAGAGCGGCCAGCTCTTCATCGCCGCTGCGCTGCTGCCAGTAGAACTGCGGCCACTGCTGCTGATGGGTACACCACAGAAGCGGATCAAAAGCGTCATTCAGCGCGAAGGGGATATCGAAGATGCGCCAGCCGGGCGATGGCGGAAACGCTTCATCCAGGCAGCGGTACAGGCTTTCCAGCGCGGTGGACACAGACAGCACGCAAACCTCCACGGAGTAAAAACCCCACATTATACGGGGTACTGCTGCGGAATAGCAGTACCCACGATGAGGGAGCGGCTTTTAATCAGCCCGGCGGCTAGTGGGTGGCGATTTCGTATGCCATGCCAATATGGTCGATGCCGTCCTCGTCGTAGACATCGGTCACCGGCACAAAGCCGAAGCTGGCGTAGAATTTTTGCAGATGCGCCTGGGCGCCAAGATAGATGGCCTTTTGCGGCCAGTGTTGACGGCAGCTGGCCAGCGCCTGCTCCATCAGCTGATAGCCCAGCTTTTCGCCGCGCACCGCCGGGCTGACGATCACCCGGCCAATCACGACCGGCTCATATTCATCATCGCTCTTGAGAATGCGCGCATAGGCCACCAGTTCATCGCCGCGCCAGCCGAGAAGATGGCGGTTCTCCCCTACCAGATCGTCGCCGTCGATATCCTGATAGGCGCAGGTTTGTTCGACAACGAACACCGCACAGCGTAATTTCAGCACAGCATAGAGTTGGGGGACGGTCAGTTCAGCGTGGTGAAGATCCTGCCATGTCATCATCTGCGGTTCCTTAGTTGGTATACTTTGTTTTTTGACCCACGCCCTGAGGACACTGGACGATGGAATTACTCTTTTTGGGGACATCCGCTGGCGTGCCAACCCGTACGCGTAATATGACGTCGATGGTGCTGAATTTGCAACAGCCAACTATGGCGGAGATGTGGCTGTTCGACTGCGGGGAGGGAACGCAGCATCAGTTTCTCCACAGCCCTTATCATCCCGGCAAGCTGAATAAGATCTTTATTACCCATTTACATGGCGATCATCTGTTCGGTCTTCCCGGCCTGCTGTGCAGCCGCTCAATGCAGGGTAATTCTCTGCCGTTAACGCTATACGGGCCAAAGGGGCTTAAGGAGTTTGTGGAAACCGCCCTGCGTCTTAGCGGTTCCTGGACCGATTATCCACTGGCAATCGTCGAAGTCGAACCGGGTCTGGTATTTGATGAAGCCGGTTTCCGGGTCACCGCCTGGCCGTTAAACCATCCGGTTGAGTGCTACGGCTATCGGATCGAACAGCATGATAAGCCGGGTACCCTTGATGCCGCACAGCTTATCACCGAGGGCGTGCCTCCCGGTCCGTTGTTCCACCGCTTAAAACTGGGGCTGACGGTTGAACTGGAAGATGGTCGGTTGATTGACGGCAGTCGCTACCTTGGGCCGGCAACGCCCGGTAAGAAGCTGGCGATTTTCGGCGATACCGCCCCCTGCCCGGAGGCACTGGAGCTGGCGCGCGGCGTGGACGTTATGGTTCATGAGGTTACGCTCGAACAGGCGATGGCGGAAAAAGCCAACGGTCGCGGGCATTCATCCAGCCAGCAAACGGCGGCGTTAGCGAGGGAAGCAGGCGTCGGGACGCTTATCGCCACTCATTTTAGCTCGCGCTATGATGCCGAAGGCTGTCAGCGGCTGTTGGCTGAGTGTCGGGAGGTCTTTCCCCCTACCGTGCTGGCGGAAGATTTTCTGGTTTATAACATCGAATAAAAAACAGGCGTAACGCGGGAGATGAACGCTACCCGCGATTACGCCAAAAATTACTCTTCAACATAACCGTTATAACGCAGAATAGATTTTAAATTGCGATAGCCCAGATAATCCTGGATAGAGTCATCATCTATGCCTTTTTTACCCAATTCATATCCGCAAGCATGGCGCAGCATCCGCGGGTGAATATTTTGCTTCAGTTTCGCCAGCTCACAGCATTCACGAATGATTTGATAAAAACGCTGGCGAGTCATCTGATTTCCCCGCGAAGAGATAAAGAGTAAATCATTATGGGCTGGATAACACTCTCTGGCCAATAGCCAGCGCTGCAATGAGATAATCTCTTTGGGTTGTAATGGATGATACCCCGAGATCCCGTGACGCGCCCGGCGAATATAAATTCGTTTTCCCGGCAGGTCGACATCCCGCAAAGTTAATGCGGTAATTTCATTAATCCGACAACCGTGCAAAAAGCACATTTGGATCATGCAGCTATTTCTCTCGGGGTGCGCACAATAATGTGCGGCAAGCACCAGGCGCTCAACGTCTTTAACGCTCAGATATTCCGTCTCATCCTGCATATGACATTCCTTTTCATCCATTTAATACATACAATTACTGATAGGTAAAAGTCAGCTGCACCACCGACTCGAATTTTCCCACTTTTGCTCCGCCCTGTGTTGAATATAAGCGCGCGGCCAGCGGGAATTCGCCTTTGCCGGTGCTACCGTTAATAGCAATAGTCATCCGATCCTGGTTTTTATAGGTTGTGGAATGATCGGTATTGGTTATCTGCAGCGCGATATTTTGCGCCGCATCGCTGGCGGCCATATTGGCGAAATGCGTGGCATCATCGCCGTCGATCACGCCATCAAATTTCACCGTCGCTTTCGTCGTACCCGCCGGGCAATTTTCAACGTTCAGGCTAAAGGTTTTCCACTCAGAAGCGGTGCCGGCAGTTTGAAAATCGATATTCAGCAGCGTGCCGAAATTCACCTCCTGATACTTCGTATCGGTGCTGACGTCGCAGGGGAGATAATATATATTACCCTTCACGTTCAGAGGGATGCCGCCCCAGGATGAAAAAACAGGCAGCAGCAATGCCAGCCATAGCGCCTTTTTCATTATTCACTCCTGCTATTCGATTTCTGCTTGAATGGTTGCCGTCGCCGTAAATCCGCCGCCATCGGGTACATTCCCGGTGGTATTAATCGGATAGATTTTCATGGTCGTGTCCCCTTTCTGGGTCGCGTAATTCAGATTGACCGGCAGCATTCCGGATATAACGGGGATTTTGACACCAGTAATATTTTCTATACGAACCGCAATATCACTATTTGTGGTCGCCAGCGCGGTACTGTCATTCGTATCCGCCGTTCCCTGGAAGGAAAGCGCAATTTTTACCCCTGAGGAAATATTAGTACAGGCTACCGTCATATTGACAACATGCGGCGTAAAGCCCGTCGGCATCTGACCTGAAGTTTTAAAGTTATTCGCGGCAATATCGCCGAAGTCGATATTAATCGGCTGACCGGTATTAATCTCGCAGGACTGCGGTACTGTTACCGAGCCGCTCATTGAGATCTGCGTGAGAGGAATACTGCTATAGCTCCCCGTTTTCCGCGACCCGTAAACGTTCAGGATCACCGTTGGCGGGATCGTCACCTGACCGACGAACGGCCGGGTAAAGTAGAGCGAGATATATCCCACTGAACCGGTATTAAACAGCGTACCGCCCGGGTTACAGGCATAACCCTGATTATTTAGATTGCTTTTATCCTGAATGGGCGTCGGTAAATACTGATTCACCCCGCCGGCAATAAATAGCTCGCTGGCGATTTCCAGGTATTTATTCAGCTGATAATAATTCAAGCCGCTTCGGGTTTGCGTCGCGACTAATCCCGGAACAGTGGCTCGAAAATACGTAGTACCAGTAACATCGCTACCGCAATCACATTTCGCCTGATAGGTTCCCCCGGTAGTCCAATGGTACAGACGAGGGAACGCCATTCCGGCCTGGTTTTGCGAAGGGTTAGTAAAAGTTTCAATAAATGAAAAGCTGTCCTGGAAAGGAGCTCCGCCATTACCCGTATTCTGACACCAGCCCGTTTCCGCCATAATCTGCGGCGATATCGCCAGCGCCGCCAGACCGGTCAGTAATCCCCATGAAAATCGTTTCATTGTCTCTGCATCCTTTCGATTAACGGCATAGCCCCTGGGCTACGATAATGCCGGTGAGGCTTTTCCCTGACGGCAGCGCATACTGGACCCGGCAGCGATCTTGCGCGCTGGCCCCCCACTTCACGTTAAGTACGCCGCTAGATTCCAGCCCGGTCAGATAGACCTGGCCGCTATCGCCAACGATAAAAGCTTGCTCAGATGACGCGGCTCCAGGAATGCTGACCATGGCGCCAAAAGGCACCGGCCGCCCGTTATCCTGACGCACCGTCATCAGCACCCGGCTACCGACGCTGGTAGCGTAATTAGCGCGCACTACCGCCCCGCGGGTTGGCACCACCGTTTGCGTCGTTAGCTCAAGGTCGATATCATCCGGCATCGTGCTGGTATCAAGCGTTAAGGTGTTTTTACGATACGGCGAGGTGTAAGGCACCAGGGCATAGCCCCGCCAGTCGGTTCTGACGCCGGTCTGGTTGTTGATGCCAACGCCAGCGGCGCCCGGGGCTTTAACTAAAGCGAGGGTTTCACCAAATGGCTGCCCGAGCGTCAGCCCATTCTCATGCGCCAGAACTCCGCCGCGCAGGGCGTAGTTAAGGCGGTGGCTATATTTATCATGACTGTAGCCGCCGGTCAGTTCCGCGTAGGTCGCACGCCAGTCGGCGTTAACGCTGCCGCTCTCCCCTCTTCCCTGGCTGGTGTAACCTTCCTGTACGCTCCAGCTCAGGTTGTTACGCTCCAGCAAGGTACCGGAGAGGCCCAGGTTGTTGGTCGTGGAGCCATTTTTGCTGCTGTTAAGGGAGTAGTTGGCATAGACCGGATTAGGTAGCCATTCGCCCAGCGGTATGCTGATGCTTAAGGCGAACAGATGGTCTTCATCATTACGTTTACCGGTGTTCTGATCGGTGGTATTGCGATTGTAGCTATAGTTCATGCTATAGCTGATGCCGCGCCAGCTATTGTTGTAACCGACGCCCACGGACTCCATGGTACGACCAGTGCTCCAGTAGTCCTCGCGAATATAGCTTAGCGATAGCGACCCCATCTCATCGCCAAGACTCTGGCTGATCGTCACCTCTCCCCGGTTGCGCCGCCGTTCCACTGAAGGCGTATAGGCGTCATCGCGATAGGTATCCAGCACCTCCTGCATATCCCAGTAACCGCTGGTGGCATAGCGATATCCTGCCAGGCTGACGTTGGTCCCTAATCCCGGAAGATCTTTGCTGTAACGAAGACGAACCGACTGACCGCTCTCTTTATCTTTATCCTGGCGATTCGACCAGGCCTGGGTAACGTCGGCCGACACGGCTCCCAGTTCGCCGAGGTTTTTGCCCATACCCAACGCCAGCGACTGATATTTGCTACTAAACTGACCGCCGCCGTACAACGTCCATCCCCATGGCAGACCGTAGATGGCCGTTGCCTGAGAGAGAGGCGTCTCGTCAATACTGTTGTCGTAGGCGCGATACACCCCAGTAGTTACGCTATATTTCAGACGCCCTTCACGCTGCAGAACGGGGAGTGAAGCATAGGGCACGATCAGGTTCTGCTCGCTGCCATCGGCCTCTTTGATAGTCACCGACAGATCGCCAGACCCCCCGGTCGGATACATATCGGTGATTTCAAATGCCCCGGGGGAGACATAGGTCTGATAAATCTCATAGCCGTTCTGGCGAATAATGACCTGGGCGTTAGTCCGCGCGATCCCGCGCACAACCGGCGCATAGCCGCGCAGGCTTTCCGGCAGCATATCGTCATCGGAAGCCAGCATCGCTCCGCGAAAGGGAATACCTTCAAAAACGTCGGCGTCGGTGCTACTATCGCCCAGCGTCATCACCCCTTGCAGAGCATTAATATTGCGCTGCGCATAGGTGTAGACCGTATCCCAGCTGTTACTCGACTCGCCGCCGCTGCTGCTGCGGGTCCAGGTCGTGTAGTTACGCAAACGCCACGGTCCGATGTTAATACCGGGACGGAGGTTAACGTATTGATTATCGCTATCCGGCGTGTCGTTCTTGCGCGACCAGTTGTTGGCTCCGCTAAAAGCGTAATTCAGCAGCAGCGCCGTCACCCCGTCATCCCACTGTTTAGGATCGACCCAGCCCCGGGCTGCGCTGGACACTGCCGCCTGAGGGAAGCTTAATAACAGCCGCTGTTGGCTGAAACGAAACTCGGCTTTCGCCTGCGGTATGACGCTCATATCCGCGCAGTTTGCTGACTTACGCCCTAAATCTGGAAATCGGGAGACGCGCACGCCCCATTCCGCAAGCTCTTCGACCTTCAGGCACGGCTGCAGTTCCGTTTTCCCGGCGCCTTCCCCCTGCTGAAAAGTCACATCGCGGGTATCCATAAAAACGTTATTAAGGTAAATATCCACCCGATAGCTGCCCGGCTGCTGGCCTCCGACCTGCTCATAGGCTGATAAATCCCTGATGCCCGTCTGAGGTCCATCCATTTCCAACAGGGCCGGGTTGAAAACATCCCGCGCCAGGACCTCGTCACACAGCGGTAACAGCGCAACGGCCAGAGCTCCGGCTATCCGGTTAAGCCGCCATTTTTTATGATTATTTTTCATTTTCTCTGGAACTCCCTGGCCAGACAGCCTCTACAAATTAGCGCGGTGCTGCGCGCCGATTCCGCCGTAATCGTTAATCAGCTTCCACTGCAAAGCGCCGGCGCTACCGCGCGGTAGTTCAAAGCGCGCCGTTTCCCCTGGCCCCACCCAGTTGGCGTCCTTGACTTCGGCCCCGCCTATTTTGACCTCGGCGAAATTCATATAGAACGCAGTCGGATTGGTTACCTGGAGCGTGTTACCGCTACGCGCCCAGCGAAGCTGTTCCGTTACCATCTCCGGCGAACCCACGACGGATTTAGGTCGATAGATGAGTTTGATGCGCGTTTTGATCGCGATCTGCAGGGTGTTGGCCCCGGCTTTCGCTTGCGAAGAAGGAATCGCTTTGATGTTCATCCAGAACATGCTCTCTTTGTTTTCCGGCAGGCCGCCGCTATAAATCACCCGCAGACGGGTTTGCTGCTCGCCATCCAGGCGAAATAAAGGCGGAGTCAACAGAAAAGGGGCGGCCCCCTGCGCAGCTTCAACCCAGCTTTGAATGAGATAAGGCGTAGCATCGGTATTGGTAACGCTCAGAGAGGACTCTTTTTTGCCCCCGGGATATATCAGGCGAGTGCCCCCGGTGACGACGCCCGCATGTGCCGCAGCGCCCACTAACAGCCATCCAGCCATTAGCACTTTCAGGTATCGTTTCATCTCCAGCTCCCTGGAAAAGCGAGCCACGCAGGGCTCGCTAACACTGTCATACAAACGGAGAATCAGTTGTAGCTGATAGTGAAGTTCGCGCTACCGTCTGCCTTACCGGCAACCACTGTGGTATCAGTCTGGATATAACGAACGCGGAACGGCAGATCGATTTTGCCGGTAGCCGGAATATTCAGGCTGGTGGAACGGGTGAACAGCGGCAGGGTATTGTTGTTGCTGCCATCAACCAGCTGCAGGGCCACGCCTTCGGCAACGTCAGGATCGGTACCGGCGCCGGTCAGCTCCAGTTTTTCATTATCACCGTTGACGTTAGGGCCGGAGAACAGTACCGATGCTTTGGCGACGGTCGTCGGGCAGTTTTCCAGTTTGATCGAGAAATCCTGTTCAGCCGCAGTAGAACCGGTACCGCTAAACGCGGTCTTGGCAATCTGCCCCATATGAACTTCCAGCGGGTTGGTCATGTCGTTAACCACGTCACAGCCAGCATCGATGATTTCGCCGAGAAACTTCACCTGACCGTCATCCGCCAGCGCAGCACCAGAGAACGCCGCGCAACCGGCAACTACAGCAGCAAGTAATGTTTTTTTCATGATTTATCCTTTTCAATGCAGTCAATGCATTAATTTAAAAGCGCAATACTGAGCGCATCCTTTTATTTACGCTTGATATTAATAACGCTTCAAAACATTGACCCATGAATGGATATAATATTTTGAAGTGGTCATTTTGTATCAATTTGACCACTTCAATTAATTGAAATATAAATTGCCAGGGAAGGCATATTTGATTTTATATTTGCCAGGTGAAACCTTAATAAACACGATAAAACACTAAGGGTCGGGAGGAGAGACAACTCATGCATTAAACTAATTTAAATAACCCCAAGAATAAATGACACCAATATATAATTTAAGCATATGAAAAACATAACAAAAAATATTGTTAATCATAAATTGACATTGTTACCACCTGTGGATAGCATAGGAGACAGTTTGATACAAAATGACTATTTCATTTACCAAACCTCTCTAAATCTTGCATCATTACTAGCCGTATAAATGACCGTATGCTGAATATTCCTGTGGCCGAGAAAATCCTGGATTAATCGCGTATCGACACCGTTGTTAGCCAGCGCAAAACCGCAGGCGTGGCGCAGCATATGGGGATGAGCGCTGATCTCCAGCTGGGCGACAAGACTCAGGTTCTTCATCATCTGATATATTCGCTGCCGGGATAAAGGTTGACCATTGCGCGATAAAAAGAGCCAGCCGGAATGATTACCGGGATAATCCTTACGCACGCGCAGCCATTCATTAAGAACTTTCACCTCTTGTTTATATATGGGATGGGTCGTTGAAAAGCCATTTTTTAACCGTCGAATATAAATAACCCCGCTTTGAATATCGATATCCGAGAGCTTCCAGTGACGAATTTCACTCACCCTGCATCCATGATTAAAACACATCCACAATAAACAGACATCGCGTTCCGGGTTAGCCCCCCGCCTGGCTGCATCAACCAAACGCTGAACTTCACCGATAGTCAAATGCTTACGCCTTGTTTTCATTCACTTTCTCCATCTACAGAACACAACAGTGTGCGTATCAATAATAGTACGGAAAATAAGAGGATGAGTGGAAACGTAAAGTGAGATTAATATGATAAAAAGCATGAATAATACGAAAAATAGGCAATATTAAAGAAAATTCCCATCGCTTGCTGGTAGAGATAAAAAAAGGACCGCCGAAGCGGTCCTTGTTCGTTCCCAACCTGCGTGCAGCATTACATCAGCGGCGTCGCCAGCTGTACGATGTTGATGAGCGGTTGCGGCCACACGCCGAGCACCAGCACCAGCAGCGCGGAGATCAGCACGACGATACCGCCGGCGCTGTACTGCCAGTTAGATGGCGCATCGCGATTCAGTTTCTCCGGCGCGCTGAGGTAGAGGCTCACCGCCACGCGCAGATAGTAGTAGAGGCCAATCGCCGAACCCACGACCACCGCCCCGACCAGCCACCACAGGTGCGCATGCACACCCACCGCCAGCACGTAGAACTTACCGATAAAGCCCAGCGTCATCGGGATACCGGCAAGAGACAGCATCATCACCGTCATCACCGCCGACAGAATAGGTCGGTGCCAGAACAGGCCGCGATAGGAGTAGAGCGAATCCGCATCCGGTCCGCGATACGGGCTGGACATCAGGCTCACCACGCCGAAAGCGCCGAGGCTGCTGAACAGATATCCGGCCAGATAGACGCCCACCGCTTCCATCGACATCTCACCGCTCTGCAGGGCAATCAGCGCCACCAGCAGATAGCCAAGATGGGAAATGGAAGAGTAGCCGAGCAGACGTTTGATGTTGGTCTGGCTCAGGGCCATCAGGTTACCAAAGATAATCGATGCAAAGGCGATCAGCCCCAGTACCACCCGCACTGCCTCGCTGTCACCCACCGGCATGTAAAGGAACAGACGCATGACCACGCCGAAGATAGCAATCTTGCTGGCGGTGGCCAGAAAGGTCGATACCGGGGCAGGCGCGCCCTGGTAGACGTCCGGCGTCCACAGATGGAACGGCACCAGCGACAGCTTAAAACCAAGACCGACAATCATCAGGCCGAGACCGGCCAGCAGCAGCGGCTCATGCAGCATGCCATCCGTCAGGCTCTTACCGAGCGCCAGGAAGGAGAGGTTACCGGAATTGGCATACACCAGCGCCATACCGAACAGCAGGAACGAAGAGGCAACGGCGGACAGGATCGTATATTTGATACTGGCCTCCAGCGAACGTTTCTGGCGGAAAGCGTAGCCGACCAGGCCAAACAGCGGCAGCGAAATCAGCTCAATGCCGAGGAACAGCGCTGCCAGATGGTTAGCGCCCGCCAGCAGAATGCCGCCCAGTGCGGCGATCAGCACCAGCAGATAGAACTCTTCTTTATTGTCCTTGTAACCCTCAAGCCACGGGTAGGCAAAGGTGCAGGTTGCCAGGCTGGCCAGCAGCACCAGGCCGGTATAGAGCATGGCGTAGCCGTCAACGCGAATCAGCGGCGTGACGTCCATCGCCCCGTTCTGGCCTACGAACCAGAGTGAGATCAGCGCGGCGTTAAGGCCGAGAACCGACAGCGTGGCATTAAGGAAATGATTGCGTCGCCACGCAATGGAGAGCATCACAACTACCACCGTCAAGCCGACGATCAGCAACGGTAGCAGTGCGATCAGTTGTTGTGGAGTTATTGTCATGGCGAATTACGGCCTTGTAGTAGAAACAGAATTAACAAACCACTGCTGAATGTTGCTCATCGCAGAGTGCGAGGTGTCCAGAATCGGCTGCGGGAAGAAGCCCAGCAGCACCAGCAGAACAACCAGCAGCAGGATGATCGACAGTTCACGCAGGGACATTCCCGGCAGCGCTTTGGCGGCGATTTCGCTTTTTGCTTTACCGAAGTACGCGCGATGCAGCATCGACAGCGAGTACACGGAAGCGAACACCAGACCAAAGGTAGAAATAACGGTAATCACCGGCACGGTCTTATAGCTACCGAACAGAATCATAAATTCGCCGACGAAGTTACCGGTGCCCGGCATCCCGAGGGTCGCTACCGCAAAGAACATCGACAGCGCCGGCAGCCACTTAATTTTGCTCCACAGACCGCCCATCTGGCGCATATCGCGCGTATGCAGACGCTCGTAAAGCTGACCACAAAGGATAAACAGACCGGCTGCTGACAGACCATGAGCGATCATCTGAATCACCGCCCCCTGGTAAGCCAGCTGGCTGCCGGTGTAGATAGCAATCAGCACGAAGCCCATATGGGAGACGGAGGTGTAAGCGATCAGACGCTTAATATCGTACTGGCTGAAGGCCATCCACGCGCCGTAGAAAATACCGATGACGCCAAGCCACATCGCGATCGGCGCAAATTCGGCGGAAGCGTTCGGGAACAGCGGCAGCGCAAAGCGCAGCAGGCCGTAGGCCGCGGTTTTCAACAGGATCCCCGCGAGGTCAACGGAACCCGCGGTCGGCGCCTGAGAGTGCGCATCCGGCAGCCAGCCGTGCAGCGGAACCACCGGCATTTTTACCGCGAAAGCGATAAAGAAGCCCAGCATCAGCAGGTATTCCACGCCGTGGGACATCGGCGTCTTCAGCAGCTCTTCATAGTTGAAGGTCCATACGCCGGTAGCGTTGAAGTGCACAAACGCCAGCGCCAGGATAGATATCAGCATCACCAGACCGCTCGCCTGGGTATAAATGAAGAACTTGGTTGCCGCCGTGATGCGCGTTTTACCGTCGGAAGCCTTATGGCCCCACAGCGCGATCAGGAAGTACATCGGCACCAGCATCATTTCCCAGAAGAAGAAGAACAGGAACAGGTCGATAGCCAGGAATACGCCGATCACGCCGCCAAGGATCCACATCAGGTTAAGATGGAAAAACCCCTGATATTTCTCGATTTCGCGCCATGAACAGAGCACCGCCAGCACGCCGAGCAGCCCGGTCAGCACCACCATCAGCAGCGACAGACCGTCGATAGCCAGATGAATGCTAATCCCGAATCGCGGGATCCACGGCATCACGAATTCCGATTGCCACTGCGGAATACCGGTAGATTGCGTGAGAGAATAGCCGCCCTGCATCCACAACTGCAGGCCAAGCAGAAACGTCAATCCCATAGTGATCAGCGCGATCCAGCGCGGCATCTTCACGCCAAAGCGTTCAGTCTGCCAGCACAGGAAGCCGCCGATGAAGGGAATTAATATTAGCCAGGGTAATAACATGGCGATCTTTATTCCTTGTTAAAGTCCCGTTCAGGACCGATTTTCAACGAATTCTCACAGAAAATTCACTTCGGATTGCGGGTGTTATTGCCCGGCAGCGCTATGCTTGCCGGGCCTACTGCTTGTAAGTCGGGTTAACCGACAACGCCCACAATCCTCAAACTCAGCGCAATACCATCAGTAACGCCAGCACCACGACAGCGCCAATGCCCATTGAAGCCACATACCAGCGCAGATAGCCGTTCTCGCTTACCACCAGGCCTTTGCCTGCGAAGCGGGAAAGGATCGCCGGAATGTTCATCAGCGCATTCAGCGGATCGCTCTTCAGCAGCCACGCCACGCCGAGGAACGGCTTGACGAACACTTTGTCGTACAGCCAGTCAAAGCCCCAGGCGTTGTACCACCAGCTACCGAGCAGACGACCCGGCGCGCTGTTGGCAATCGATGTGACCAGCGTGCGTTTACCCAGCCACAGCCAGGCGGCAATCAGAATACCGGCGATGGCAATCACTCCGGAGGCAATCTCCAGGGTCATGACGCGTCCATGCTCAAGCTCGGTGGTCTGCGGCAGTACGCCATCCAGCGGCGGCACAATCAGCGCGCCAACGAAGGTTGAGAGCACCAGCAGCACAATCAGCGGCAGATGATGGGTAATCCCCTTCCCTGCGTGAGCATGAATTTGTTCTTTGCCGTGGAACACGATGAAAATCATACGGAAGGTGTACAGGGAGGTCATAAATGCCCCGACCAGACCGGCCACCATCAGATTCAGATGACCGTTCGCCATCGCGCCCGCCAGGATCTCATCCTTACTGAAGAAGCCTGCCGTCACCAGCGGCAGTGCGGACAGCGCCGCGCCCCCCACCAGGAAGCAGACGTACACCAGCGGAATAGACTTACGCAGGCCGCCCATCTTGAAGATATTCTGTTCGTGGTGGCAGGCGAGGATCACCGAACCGGACGACAGGAACAGCAGCGCTTTGAAGAACGCATGGGTCATCAGGTGGAAAATCGCCGCATCCCACGCCTGCACGCCGAGCGCGAGGAACATGTAGCCAATCTGGCTCATGGTGGAATACGCGAGTACGCGTTTGATATCGGTCTGCACCAGCGCGGCGAAACCTGCCAGCACCAGCGTTACCGCCCCAACGATCCCGACGAGATGCAGAATTTCCGGGGTCATCAGGAACAGGCCATGCGTGCGCGCAATCAGGTAGACGCCGGCGGTCACCATGGTGGCGGCGTGGATCAGCGCGGAGACCGGCGTTGGACCAGCCATCGCGTCCGCAAGCCAGGTCTGCAACGGCAGCTGCGCAGATTTACCCACCGCGCCGCCCAGCAGCATCAGGGTTGCCCACATCAGCATGTTATTACCGGCGGCAAAGTGCGCAGGCGCCAGCTCAACCATTTCGCGGAAGTTCAGGGTGCCCAGTTCGTTGTAGAGAATGAACAGCGCGAACGCCAGGAACACGTCGCCGACGCGGGTCACTACGAACGCTTTCATTGCCGCCGCGCCGTTCTTCGGATCGGTGTAGTAGAAACCGATCAGCAGATAGGAGCAGAGGCCCACGCCTTCCCAGCCGAGGTACATCAGCAGCAGGTTATCAGCGAGCACCAGAACCACCATGCTGGCGATAAACAGGTTGGTATAAGCGAAGAAGCGGGAGTAGCCCTCTTCACCGCGCATATACCAGGAGGCGAACATGTGGATCAGGAAACCGACGCCAGTGACCACGGACAGCATGGTCAGAGAGAGACCGTCCAGCACCAGGTTGAAGCCAACATTGAAGTCGCCCACCGACATCCAGGTCCACAGCGGAACGCTGACCGCCTGTTTGCCGTTGGCAAAGAAGTCGACGCCGACAAACGCCGTCGCCAGCGCCGCCAGACCGACCGAACCCACCCCCACGGTGGCGGATAAATTCTCCGACCAGCGTCCGCGAGAGAAGGCCAGCAAAACAAAGCCAATCAATGGCAAAAGAATGGTTAGGGTAAGCATGTTCATCCGCGCAACTCACTTACTGAATCGATGTTCAGGTTCTGGCGACGACGATGGAGCTGCAGCAGCAGCGCCAGGCCGATACTCGCTTCCGCGGCGGCGAGGGTGATGGCGAGGATATACATTATCTGGCCATCGGTCTGGCCCCAGTAGCTTCCTGCAACCACGAAAGCCAGCGCCGCGGCATTGATCATGATCTCCAGGCTAATCAGCATAAACAGCAGATTGCGGCGGATAACCAGCCCCGTCAGGCCGAGGACAAACAGGACAGAGGCGAGGATCAGTCCATGTGTTAAGGGGATCATGCGTGTTCCTCCGTTTTTCTTTTATCGCTGTCGTTCGGGCGGTTGCTCAGCACTTCCCCGGCGCGCTCTTCGCGGCCGATATGGAAGGCAACAACCAGGCCCGCGAGCAGCAGCATGGAGGCCAGCTCCACCGCCAGAACGTACGGACCAAACAGCGCAATACCGACCTCTTTGGCGTTAATCGCCGCACCGTCAATTCCCTGATCGTTAATACCGAGGATGGCGTAAACGATAACCACCAGCAGTACCGCAGAGAGGATGGCGGGGCCAATCCAGATCCCGGGTTTCAGCCACTGGCGCTCCTGCTCGATTTCGCTGCCGCCCAGATTGAGCATCATCACCACGAACACGAACAGCACCATAATGGCCCCGGCGTAGACGATAATTTCCAGCGCACCGGCAAAGTAAGCACCTAGCGAGAAGAACACCCCGGCAATCGCCAACAGCGAAATGATCAGGTACAGCAGCGCATGCACCGGATTGGTATGGGTGATCACCCGCAGGGTAGCGAGGATGGCTATCAGGCCACAGATATAAAAAGCGAATTCCATTGCCCTCTCCTTACGGTAACAGGCTCTTGACGTCGATAGGCTTAGCTTCGTTCTCTGCTTCGCCCTTATCTTTGCCGTCGATTGCCATACCCGCCATCCGGTAGAAGTTATATTCCGGGTATTTACCCGGACCGGAAATCAGCAGATCCTCTTTTTCGTACACCAGATCCTGACGTTTGTATTCGCCCAGCTCAAAGTCCGGGGTCAACTGAATCGCCGTCGTCGGGCATGCTTCTTCGCACAGACCGCAGAAAATGCAGCGTGAGAAGTTGATGCGGAAAAACTCCGGATACCAGCGGCCGTCTTTAGTTTCGGCTTTTTGCAGAGAGATACAGCCTACCGGACAAGCTACCGCACACAGGTTACAGGCAACGCAGCGCTCCTCGCCGTCCGGATCGCGCGTCAGCACGATGCGGCCACGGTAGCGCGGCGGCAGATATACCGGCTCTTCCGGGTACATCCGAGTTTCACGTTTGGCAAAGGCGTGCATCCCGATCATGCAGATACTGCGGACCTGGGTGCCAAACCCTACCAATAATTCTTTTAAGGTCATGGTCAATTCACCCCTTATTGCGCCTGCCAGAGAATGACAGCCGCCGTTACCAACAAGTTGATCAGCGTTAACGGCAGGCATACCTTCCAGCCAAAGGACATTACCTGGTCATAGCGCGGACGCGGTAATGATGCGCGGATCAAAATGAACATCATCATAAAGAACGCGGTTTTCAGCGCGAACCAGATGAAAGGAGGTAACCATGGGCCATTCCAGCCGCCGAAGAACAGCGTCACGATCAGCGCCGATACGGTAACAATCCCGATATATTCACCGACGAAGAACAGACCGAACTTCATGCCGGAGTATTCGATGTGATAACCGTCAGCCAGCTCCTGTTCCGCTTCCGGTTGGTCAAACGGGTGACGGTGACATACCGCTACGCCCGCAATCGCAAAGGTCACGAAACCAAAGAACTGCGGGATGACGTTCCACAGATGCGCCTGGTTATTGACGATATCGGTCATGTTGAATGAACCGGCCTGCGCCACTACGCCCATCAGGGAAAGGCCGAGGAACACTTCGTAGCTCAGGGTCTGGGCAGAAGCACGCATCGCGCCAAGCAGCGAGTATTTGTTGTTGCTCGACCAGCCGGCGAACAGCACCGCATAGACCGCCAGGCCCGCCATCATCAGGAAGAACAGGATACCGATGTTCAGATCGGCCACCACCCACGTCGGGCTGACCGGCACGATGGCGAAGGCCAGCAGCAGCGAAGTAAAGGCGATCACCGGCGCCAGAGTAAAGATCACGCGATCCGAGAAGCGCGGAACCCAGTCCTCTTTAAAGAACATTTTGATCATGTCGGCGACAAGCTGCAGCGAACCGCCCCAGCCCACGCGGTTAGGTCCGTAACGGTTCTGGAACAGGCCCAGCAGACGACGTTCGCCAAAGCTCATAAACGCGCCGCAGGTGACCACCACCAGTAGAATCACTACCGCCTTAAGGATGCCTAACAGAATGTCGATGAGATCGGGAGTTAACCAACTCATGCTTTCGCCTCCTGCAGAGTATCAATACGCGCTCCGGTCAGCACCGGCGCAATCCCTGGCAAGCCCATCGGTAAGCCAACCTGCCCTGCCGTCAGCCCCGCCGAGATTACCAGCGGCAGGCTAAGCGCCTGGCCATCAACGCTGAAGGAAACCATCGCCCCTTCGTTCACGCCAAGCTTCGCGGCATCTGCCGGGTTGAGCTTAACGTACGGCTGCGGCATGCGGCTCTGGAATACCGGAGCACGCTGCGACAGCTCGTCGCTGCCGAACAGATGGTAGTAAGGCGCGATACGCCATTTCCCTTCTTCAGCCTGGAAGCTTGCCGGTACCGCGGTAAAGTACTCAAGGCCGCTGGCGGAGGCTTCAATCAGACGCACGCCCGGATCGCCGTGGCGCAGTTTACCGCCCACTTCATCCTGGAACTTGTTCCACGCCTGAGGGGAGTTCCAGCCCGGAGCCCAGGCAAACGGAATTTGCGAACGCGGCGCGGACGGCTGGTTGTTCCCTTCCATAGAGAAGGCGAACATGGTGTCTTTATCCTGCGGCTGACGCGGTTCATGCACGCTGATGTTGGCGCGCATCGCCGTACGTCCGCTGTAGCGGTGCGGTTCACGAGCCAGCTTCTGACCGCGAATGCGGAAGGTCGCATCCGGCGCGGCGTCTTTGATCCCGGCCAGCTGCGGCAGGGCGGCAATGGCGGCGTCAATCACGTGGTCCAGCTGCGTCCAGTCAACCTGACGATTGTTCACTGTGCTGTGCAACGAGTGCAGCCAGCGCCAGCTTTCCAGCATCACGGTTTTCGCATCGTAATAGGCCGGGTCGTAAACCTGGAAGAAGCGCTGGGCGCGACCTTCGTTGTTGACCACGGTGCCATCGCTTTCCGCAAAGCTTGCCGCGGAGAGCACCAGATGCGCTTTTTCCATAATCGCCGTTCGCTGATGGTCAACCACCAGCACCAGCGGCGCTTTCGCCAGCGCCGCATCTACGCGGGCGGCTGAAGCGTGGCGGTGCAGATCGTTTTCCAGCACGATAACCGCATCGGCTGCGCCGGTTTCCAGTTCACTCAGCGCCTCTTCAAGCGAGCCGCCGCCGATCATCCCGAGACCAACGCTATTCACTGCCCGGGCGACCATGGTCACGCCAACATCGGCGCCGCGGCCTTTCAGGGCTTTCGCCACGTTCGCTGCAGCCTGAATCACCTCGATGCTGCCGGCGTTAGTTCCGGAAACAATCAGCGGTTTTTTCGCTCCGGCTAACGCCTGAACGATCACCTCGATTTTGCCTTTCAGCTCGCTGCTCAGACCTTCGACCGCCGGCGCGCTATCGTCCAGCGCGTGGGCAATGGCGAAGCCAAGACGCGCCTGATCTTCCACCGGCGCGCGATAGGTCCATGCCGCAATGTCATCAAGACGGGTGTCGTCGATGTTGGTCACGAACAGCGGATGCTTCGCACGCTGGCCGATGTTAAGGATCGCGGCGATCTGCCAGTCGGCGACCTTCTGCGCCGCCGCCATTTCGCGCGCTTTGCCTTTCACCGCCTGACGCACCGCCAGCGCGATACGCGCGCCGGTCTGGGTAATATCTTCACCGAGGATCAGCACCGCATCGTAAGATTCGATCTCGCGCAGCGCCGGGGTATGAATACCGCCTTCGCGCAGCACTTTCAACATCATCTGCAGGCGTTCCTGTTCGCCCTTCGCGATGCCGGTATAGAAGTTGTCGGCGCCGACCAGCTCGCGCAGCGCAAAGTTGCTTTCAATGCTGGCGCGCGGGGAGCCGATACCAATCACTTTCTTCGACTGGCGCAGAATATCTGCCGCCCCCTGCATCGCCTGCTCGGCGTTAAGGGTAATCAGATCGTCGCCGCGACGCTGAACCGGCTGACGCGGGCGATCTTTCAGATTCACATAGCCGTAGCCAAAACGTCCGCGGTCGCAGAGGAAGTAACGGTTAACGGTACCGTTATAGCGGTTTTCGATACGACGCAGTTCGCCGTAGCGCTCGCCGGGGCTGATGTTACAGCCGATGGAACACTGCTGGCAGATGCTTGGTGCAAACTGCATATCCCATTTACGGTTATAGCGCTCGGAGTGTGTTTTATCGGTAAAGACGCCGGTCGGACAGACTTCAACCAGGTTGCCGGAGAATTCGCTCTCCAGCACGCCGTCTTCCGGGCGACCGAAGTAGACGTTATCGTGAGCGCCATAGACGCCCAGGTCGGTACCGTCGGCATAGTCTTTATAGTAGCGAACGCAGCGGTAGCAGGCGATGCAGCGGTTCATTTCGTGGGAGATGAACGGCCCCAGATCCTGGTTACGGTGGGTACGCTTGGTAAAGCGGTAGCGACGGAAGCTATGACCGGTCATCACGGTCATATCCTGTAAGTGACAGTTGCCGCCCTCTTCGCACACCGGACAGTCGTGCGGGTGGTTGGTCATCAGCCACTCAACTACGCTTTCGCGAAACTGCTTCGCTTCTGCGTCGTCGATAGAAATAAAAGTGCCGTCGGATGCCGGAGTCATACAGGACATCACCAGGCGGCCACGCGTGTCTTCCGCGTTCTGATATTGCTTCACCGCACACTGGCGGCAAGCACCAACGCTTCCCAGCGCCGGATGCCAGCAAAAGTAAGGAATATCAAGACCCAGAGAGAGACAAGCTTCTAACAGGTTGTCCGCTCCGTTGACCTCGTACTCTTTGCCGTCTACATGAATCGTAGCCATTAGCGTGCTTCCAAAGTAAAAAAATCTTTTCCACTTCTTCATTCAGGCGGCCTCTGCGTTGGCTGCCTTCGTTCACCCCGGTCACTTACTGTAGTAAGTCCTGGGGGTTCACTCAGTTGCCGCCTTGATGCAACCTGAATGATCTTGTGGATACATTACCAGCGCGTCTTAAGCAGGTTCGGCTGAATCCCGTTGATTGCATGGGTATTGCTGAACTGCTGTTTAATGCCAGCTTCGAATTCTTCGCGGAAATATTTAATCGCGCTCTGTAGCGGCTCAACCGCACCCGGCGCGTGCGCGCAGAAGGTTTTACCCGGTCCGAGGAATCGACACAGTTGCTCAAGCGTCTCGATATCCCCCGGCTGCCCTTCGCCGCGCTCGAGAGCGCGCAGAATTTTCACGCTCCACGGCAGACCGTCGCGGCAAGGCGTGCACCAGCCGCAGGACTCGCGGGCGAAAAACTCTTCGAGGTTGCGCACCAGCGATACCATGTTGATCTCGTGGTCAACGGCCATCGCCAGCGACGTCCCCAGGCGGCTTCCCGCTTTACCGATGCTTTCGAACTCCATCGGCAGGTCAAGATGCGCTTCAGTCAGGAAGTCGGTACCCGCGCCGCCCGGCTGCCAGGCCTTGAACTTCAGGCCATCGCGCATGCCGCCGGCGTAATCTTCGAGGATCTCGCGCGCGGTGGTGCCGAACGGCAGCTCCCAGACGCCCGGATTTTTCACCCGCCCGGAGAAGCCCATCAGCTTGGTGCCGGCATCTTTACTGGTGGAAATGTTCTGATACCACTCAACGCCGTTAGCCAGAATCGCCGGCACGTTGCACAGGGTTTCAACGTTGTTAACGCAGGTCGGTTTGCCCCATACGCCGGAGCTGGCCGGGAACGGCGGCTTCGAGCGCGGGTTCGCGCGGCGGCCTTCGAGAGAGTTAATCAACGCGGTTTCTTCGCCGCAAATATAGCGCCCTGCCCCGGTATGGACGAACAGCTCGAAGTCAAAACCGGTGCCGAGTATGTTTTTGCCGAGCAGGCCCGCTTCGGTCGCTTCGGCAATCGCCCGGCGCAGATGCTGAGCCGCTTCAACATATTCTCCGCGCAGGAAGATGTAGCCGCGGTAAGCTTTCAGCGCAAAAGCGGAGATCAGCATACCCTCCACCAGTAGGTGCGGCAGCTGCTCCATAAGCAGGCGGTCTTTATAGGTACCCGGCTCCATTTCATCTGCGTTACACAGCAGATAACGGATGTTCATGGATTCGTCTTTCGGCATCAGGCTCCACTTCAAACCGGTGGAAAAGCCCGCGCCGCCGCGCCCTTTCAGGCCAGCGTCTTTTACCGCCGTGACGATTTCATCCGGTGCCATCCCGGAGAGCGCTTTACGCGCCCCGGCGTAGCCATTTTTGCTCTGGTATTCATCCAGCCATACCGGCTGCTTGTCGTCGCGCAGCCGCCAGGTCAGCGGATGGGTTTCGGCAGTACGAATAATGGTTTTCATTTATACCGCTCCAGGAGGTCAGGAATCGCTTCCGGCGTCAGATAACTGTGAGTGTCCTCATCAATCATCATCGTCGGCCCCTTGTCGCAGTTGCCCAGACAGCAGGTCGGCAGCAGAGTGAAGCGGCCATCAAAGGTCGTTTGACCCGGTTTGATATCCAGCTTCTTCTCGATCGCCGACTGAATGCCCTGGAACCCGGTAATATGGCACACCACGCTATCGCAGTAGCGAATCACGTGACGCCCTACCGGCTGGCGGAAAATCTGGCTATAGAACGTCGCCACGCCTTCTACGTCGCTGGCCGGGATCCCCAGCACATCGGCGATAGCGTAGATTGCGCCGTCCGGCACCCAGCCGCGCTGCTTCTGAACGATCTTCAGCGCTTCAATGGACGCCGCACGCGGGTCTTCGTAGTGGTGCTTCTCGTGCTCAATCGCCTCACGCTCTGCCGCACTCAGCTCAAAAGCCTCGGTTTGTGGTTGTTGATTCTCGTGCATAATTAGCGGTCCACGTCTGACATAACAAAATCGATACTACCCAGATAGACAATCAGGTCAGAGACCAGACTGCCGCGAATGGCGGCCGGGATCTGCTGCAGGTGCGCGAAGCTCGGCGTACGCACGCGGGTACGGTAGCTCATGGTGCTGCCGTCGCTGGTCAGGTAGTAACTGTTAATCCCCTTCGTCGCTTCAATCATCTGGAAGGATTCCTGCGCCGGCATCACCGGACCCCAGGAAACCTGCAGGAAGTGCGTAATCAGGGTTTCGATATGCTGCAGCGTGCGCTCTTTCGGCGGCGGTGTCGTGAGCGGGTGATCCGCCTTGAACGGGCCTTCCGGCATGTTATCGAGGCACTGCTGAAGAATGCGCAGGCTCTGGCGCAGCTCTTCCACTTTCAGCATCACGCGGGTATAGCAGTCGGAGACGCCACCGCCGGTCGGGATCTCAAAGTCGAAGTTTTCATAGCCAGAATAGGGACGCCATTTACGTACGTCGAAGCCGATGCCGGTGGCGCGCAGGCCCGCGCCGGTGGTGCCCCACTCCAGCGCTTCTTTCGCATTATAGGCGGCAACCCCTTTCGAACGACCGATCAGGATAGTGTTGCGTAGCGCGGCTTTCTCATAGGAATCCAGACGCTTCGGCATCCACTCGAGGAATTCGCGCAGCAGGCGATCCCAGCCGCGAGGCAGGTCGTGCGCGACGCCGCCGATGCGGAACCAGGCCGGGTGCATACGGAAACCGGTAATTGCCTCCACCAGATCGTAGATCTTCTGGCGGTCGGTAAAGGCAAAGAATACCGGCGTCATCGCCCCGACGTCCTGGATAAAGGTGGAGATGTACAGCAGATGGCTGTTGATGCGGAACAGCTCGGAGAGCATCACGCGGATCACGTTGACGCGGTCCGGCACGGTAATACCCGCCAGTTTCTCTACCGCCAGTACGTACGGCATTTCGTTAACGCAGCCGCCAAGATATTCAATACGGTCGGTATAAGGAATGTAGCTATGCCAGGACTGGCGTTCGCCCATCTTCTCCGCGCCGCGGTGGTGGTAACCGATATCGGGCACGCAGTCGATAATCTCTTCGCCATCGAGCTGCAGAATAATACGGAACGCACCGTGCGCTGAAGGGTGGTTCGGGCCGAGGTTAAGGAACATGAAGTCCTCGTTTTCGGTCCCGCGCTTCATGCCCCACTCTTCCGGTTTGAAGGTCAGCGCTTCCATTTCCAGATCCTGTTTGGCTTTGGTCAGCTCAAACGGGTCAAATTCGGTGGCGCGCGCCGGATAGTCTTTACGCAGCGGATGGCCTTCCCATGTCGGCGGCATCATGATGCGCCTGAGGTTCGGGTGGCCGTCGAAGGTCACGCCAAACATCTCCCAGGTTTCACGCTCATACCAGTTAGCGTTAGGGAACAGTTTGGTGAAGGTCGGCAGATGCAGATCGTTTTCAGACAAGGCAACCTTGAGCATGATGTCACGGTTGCGGTCTATTGAAATCAGGTGATAGAAAACGGAAAAATCCGCGGCGGGTAAACCGTCGCGGTGCGTGCGCAGACGTTCGTCCATGCCGTGCAGGTCGAACAGCATCACGTAAGGCTTCGGCAATTTCTTCAGGAAATCACCCACCTCAAGCAGCTGTTCGCGCTTAACCCAAACCACCGGAACGCCGGTGCGGGTAGGCTGAACGGTAAAGGCATCCGGCCCAAAACGGTTGCGCAGTTCGCCGATCACCGGGTCATCTAGGTGATCGCGGGTTTGCCAGGCTGGTGCGGCGTCATGCGCGGTTAAATCGGTCATATTGTTCACCATTGCAAAAGGTCCGTGGTGACTGCTGGCGAGGCTTCGCGCTGTAGTAGATTGATTTGCGAAGTTTTTATCCCACCCGCAGGCGCAAGTTAAATCTCGTCCGGAGTCCGCAGATTGGTCACTGCAATACGCTCGCCGCGTTTACGCTCGCGTTCCGACTGCATATTGGCGCGGTACACGCCCTGATCGCCTACCACCCACGAGAGCGGACGGCGTTCTTTACCAATGGATTCCTGCAGCAGCATCAGCGCCTGCATGTAAGCTTCCGGACGCGGTGGACAGCCCGGGATGTAAACATCGACCGGAATAAACTTATCCACGCCCTGGACGACTGAGTAAATATCGTACATTCCGCCGGAGTTGGCGCATGCGCCCATCGAGATAACCCACTTCGGCTCCAGCATCTGGTCATAAAGACGCTGAATGACCGGCGCCATTTTGGTGAAGCAGGTCCCCGCAACCACCATCAGGTCAGCCTGACGCGGGGAGGCACGTAATACTTCTGCACCAAAGCGCGCAACGTCATGCACCGCGGTGAATGACGTCACCATTTCCACGTAGCAGCAAGAAAGGCCGAAGTTATAAGGCCAGATTGAGTTCTTACGGCCCCAGTTCACCATGTCATGCAAGGCGTGTTCGAGTTTCCCCATATACACGCTTTTATTGACTTCTTGCTCCAGGGGGTCGGTTACGATCTCCTGTTTTTGCAGGGGGTAACGGTCGTTCTCACCGTTAGGATCGATGCGGGTGAGCGTATAATCCATCTTATTGCCTCGCTTTTACTGCGTATGACGGTTAGTGGGACTGTCTGTTTCCGGGTTAACCAGCGTGCGACGGGAGCGCGCAGGCGTCCAGTCCAGTGCGCCGATACGAACGAGGTAAACCAGACCAGCCAGTAGCACTAAAATGAAAATTGCGGCTTCCACAAAGCCGACCCAGCCGCTTTCACGGATAGAGGCCGACCATGCGTAGAGATACAGGGCTTCCACGTCGAAAATCACGAAGAACATGGCTACCAGATAAAACTTCGCAGAAAGACGTAAGCGAGCCGAACCGACGGAGTCGATCCCGGATTCAAACGGCGTGTTCTTGCTACGCGCGCGCGCGCGTCCGCCAAGATACCAGCCGCCGACGAGCATCAGGCAGCACAGGCCGATAGCGATGATGAGAAATATAGCGAATGCCCAATGATGAGCGATGACTTCAGTGGATGTTGACATACGCATTGCTTAACCAAAAAAGTGTAGCGCTAAAACCCTCTGCTCTTACTGGCAGATGAACGCCACAGCGTTTCACGGGGAGGAATAAAAAAAATGCCGTGCAAAAAAGCGTCCCTGGGTGATGTGGAAGGCCAGTTGCGGTGGCTTTTTACTCCTTTCATTAACCTTTTGTCAACTTTAACAAAAGTTTTCACAACATTAATTTACATTGGATTTTTTTCATTAACATTAAATGCCCTTTCATGCGAAATAACCTTGCATACTGTTCGGCTTTAGTGTTGTTGAATCGTGTCCGTTTCCGCCGTAAATCAAAATTACCCGTCTATTTTGACAGGATTCAGACACGATTCCTCCCCCTAAGGAGGGGTATTTTCTTGATCTGCGACACGCTTTTGTTAATTCAACCAAGAAAACAGCAACAAACCAGATGGTTTTTTAACATTAGCAGGAAGTATTGAAAGTGCAGAGAAAAGTGGAGAAATGAGAGGAAGAGCAGAACTAAGCCACTGATTTACATGCAAAGAAATCAACAAAACATTTAATTCATCAATAAAATTTGAAAAAAACGAACCACAGTGGCGATTTTGCAGGTCTGTGGTTCGTTTTTGCACTTACATTTTGTTACCAGTTTTTGTGATGTTTGTTAGCTTTTTCCCTTCAGGAAACAAGGGAATTATCTCCCCCTTCAGGGGTATAAATGCGCTGGCTAGACCATGGCTGGTACTCCGTGCTCAACGACTGGAAAATCGCCTGGGTGAGCTCGCTTGCCTTCTGAGGGTTACAGTTCAACATGTAGTGGGTATCCGGCAGCACCGGTAACCCGTCGCTTCTGCCCGGCACGCGAAACTCCGGGCTCATCATCTCTACCGGCTGCGCGGTTACGCCAAGTCCGGCTTTCACCGCCGCTTTGACCCCAGCCATTGATGACGCCGTATGGGACAGATGCCAGGGAACCCGGGCAACATCGAGTACCGTAGTGATATCTTCGCGAAACGGATCTGCGGCATCCAGCAATACAAGCGGGACCGACTCGCCCTGCGGGAGAACGTAATCCGCCGCGCAGTACCACAGGGTTGGCGAAGTGCGCAGCGTCAGCATTTCCGAACCCTTCGTTGGTCGGGTCGTTAGCGCGAGATCGATCGCCCCATTGTTCAGCATATCTACTATATCGGGATGATTGAGGACTTTAATTTCAAGGGTCAGCTTGGGATAAAAACTGCCGATCCGATTTAATAAGAACGGTAAAATGGTATCCGCTGTCTCATCAGAAGCACCCACTGTCAGCGTCCCCTGGAGGCTGCCGAACATGAGCGACATACAGGCTTCATCGTTAAAACGCAGAATCTTCCGCGCATAGCCTAACAGCTGAATACCCTGTTCTGTCAGGAGTTTATTGCGCCCGTGGCGCGCAAAAAGTTCTTTGCCGACCAACTGCTCCAGCCGCTGCATCTGCTGGCTTACCGCTGACTGAGTCCGGCACACCGCAACGGCGGCAGCGGCGAATGTACTGAGATCGGCGACGGCAACAAAGGTTCTCAAGAGGTCGAGGTCTAAATTTAGTATCGAACGATTTTCATTTATCATATTTGCTTCACTTTCAGGCGGCTAATGCTTACCTGCCTTGTTGATGCTGTGCTCCAGGCTTCCGGCTAATCCTTCAGCTTCGCGTTATCCGCCAGGAGAGTGGCGAATGAACAACTGGACGAACGTTATTGCATTAGAAAGCACTCATCCGCAGCAAATGTGCAGAATTTCTGAGTAATATTTTGTTCGTAGGCCTAAGCGCTTTTAATTACGACGCGCTGGCTTTTTGTGATGTGACGCAAAAAAACAGCCAGCGATGGCCATCTTCGGCATCCTCACGGGCGACAAACTTGCCATAGCCCTCAGGAAGATAACAAAAACCTGCAATAACAATGTATTAATAAAAAGACTAGCTACCGGGTATAGCTCTACGTCCGTATTAACGGCGATATTCTAACCGAAAACCACAATATTTATAAGAGTTAATCAGTATTAACTCAGCTAATTTTAAACGCTTTTCAGAACCTTAATTAAATTAACAAATCTAAGAATATTCCTTATGTAAAATAAAACTCATTTATCGATTAAATACTTTCATTAAAAATAGCGCGTCAAGTTGTTACAACCTGCTGTGTATTGTGAAATAAACGTTCTCATTTAAGAGACGCTTTATTGCGCAAAAAATAATCCGCTCATCCTCCAGGCAGAAAAAACCATATAAACGTTCGCAAAAACACGACATCACACAATATAAGACCAATTATAAAACCAGAGAAGGAATAATGTATAAACAAAATCGCCTGACGCCAGGGAAATTGATTAAACTAAAAAAACATGAATAGCAAAATCTTCTCCTGTTAACCCTTCAAAACAGCGGGGATGCGGAGTACATTGTTCCGTGCTGACTTCCACGGCAGGGAGTGGCGATAACAGCTAAAAGGTCAAGGTTCATGTCCCCCATCGAAAAATCCAGCAAGTTAGATAACGTCTGTTACGACATCCGCGGCCCGGTTCTGAAAGAGGCGAAACGCCTTGAAGAAGAAGGCAATAAAGTCCTGAAGCTGAACATCGGCAACCCAGCGCCGTTCGGCTTTGACGCACCTGACGAAATCCTCGTTGACGTCATCCGCAATCTCCCCACCTCCCAGGGCTATAGCGATTCAAAAGGTCTTTATTCCGCGCGTAAGGCCATCATGCAGCACTATCAGGCCCGCGGTATGCGCGATGTGACGGTCGAAGACATCTATATCGGTAACGGCGTTTCCGAGCTTATCGTCCAGGCCATGCAGGCCCTGCTGAACAGCGGTGATGAAATGCTGGTTCCGGCGCCGGATTATCCGCTCTGGACCGCCGCAGTCGCGCTTTCCAGCGGTAAAGCGGTGCATTATCTTTGCGATGAATCGTCCGACTGGTTCCCGGATCTCGACGATATTCGCGCCAAAATCACCCCGCGCACCCGCGGCATTGTGATTATCAACCCGAATAACCCAACCGGGGCGGTATACTCAAAAGAGCTGCTGATGGAGATCGTAGAGATCGCCCGGCAGAATAACCTGATTATTTTCGCCGACGAGATCTACGATAAGATCCTCTACGATGATGCGCAGCACCATTCGATAGCCCCGCTGGCCCCGGATCTGCTCACCGTAACCTTTAACGGTCTGTCAAAAACCTACCGCGTCGCCGGCTTCCGCCAGGGCTGGATGGTGCTTAACGGCCCGAAGAAACACGCTAAAGGCTACATCGAAGGCCTGGAGATGCTGGCTTCCATGCGCCTGTGCGCCAACGTTCCAGCCCAGCATGCAATTCAAACGGCCCTCGGCGGTTATCAGAGCATCAGCGAGTTTATTGTTCCCGGCGGCCGTTTATATGAACAGCGTAATCGCGCCTGGGAGCTGATTAACGAAATCCCCGGCGTCTCGTGCACTAAGCCGAAAGGCGCGCTGTATATGTTCCCGAAAATCGACGCTAAACGCTTTAATATTCACGATGATCAAAAAATGGTGCTCGATTTTCTGCTGCAGGAGAAAGTCCTGCTGGTTCAGGGAACCGCCTTTAACTGGCCGTGGCCGGATCACATACGTATTGTGACCCTCCCGCGCGAAGACGATCTTGAAATGGCGATTACCCGCTTCGGACGCTTCCTTTCCGGCTACCATCAGCTCTGATTTAGCCTGTCCAGCCGCCGGTATTTGCATCCGGCGGCGATCCCTGCGCACAATGGCACCCGACGTCGTAACTGATTAAGGGTTCCTATGAGTCAGAGTCATTTCTTTGCCCACCTCTCCCGCCTGAAACTGATCAACCGCTGGCCGCTGATGCGCAATGTCCGCACAGAAAACGTCTCCGAACACAGCTTACAGGTCGCCATGGTTGCCCATGCGCTGGCGGCGATTAAAAATCGCAAATTTGGCGGCCAGGTTAACGCTGAGCGAATCGCGCTGCTGGCGATGTATCATGATGCTTCGGAAGTGCTGACCGGCGATCTGCCGACGCCGGTGAAGTATTTCAATTCGCAAATTGCGCAAGAGTACAAAGCCATCGAGAAAATCGCCCAGCAGAAGCTGGTCGATATGGTTCCTGACGAGCTGCGCGACATTTTTGCGCCACTCATTGACGAACATCACTATAGCGAAGAGGAAAAATCCATTGTCAAACAGGCCGATGCGCTTTGCGCCTACCTGAAGTGTCTGGAAGAGCTATCGGCGGGTAACAATGAATTTCTGCTGGCCAAGGGCCGCCTGGAGAAAACGCTGGAATCGCGCCGCAGTCCAGAGATGGACTACTTTATGCGGGTATTTGTACCGAGCTTCCATCTTTCCCTTGATGAAATTAGCCAGGATTCGCCTTTATAAATCACTTCCCGGCCGGCGCGCGCCTGACCGGGAATTTTTACAGCGCTATCAAAACGGGAACAGTACCGGGATTAGCAGTACGCACACCACCATCACCATGATGGTAAACGGTACGCCAATTTTGACGAAATCGCTAAATGAGTACTTACCCGGCCCCAGCACCAGCGTGTTCACCGGTGACGATACCGGCGTCATAAACGCCGCAGAAGCCGCCATAGCCACGACCATCGCAAAGGGATATGGCGATACGCCCATCGACTTCGCCGCAGCCAGCGCAATCGGCGCCATCAGCACCGCGGTAGCGGTATTGGAAATAAACAGGCCGATAGCCGCGCACATCACGAACAGGCAGCCCAGCATCAGATAGGGCCCTTTACTCCCCGCCACGTCCATCAGGCCTTTCACAACCAGATCCACCCCGCCGGTTTTCTGCAGCGCCAGGGCAAAAGGCATCATTCCGACGATCAAAATAATGCTCGGCCAGTGGATGGCTTTATAGGCGCTTTCCGCGTTGATGCAGCGGAATTTACCCATCAGCAGGCAGGCAATGATGGCCGCTATAGGGTTAGGTATTTCGTCAGTCAGCATCAGCGCCACCATCAGCACCAGACAGAAAATGGCGTGCGGCGCCTGGCTGTGCGCCGGCGAGGCGTCATTGACCTCAATGGGCATATTCAGCACCACGAAGTCCCGCCCCCGCTTGGCCAGCAGGGCTATCTGCCGCCAGTTGCCAACCACCAGCATGATATCGCCAAGCTGCAGGGGTTCATCGGTGACCGCGCCGTCAATGGCTTTGCCATCGCGCTTCAGGCCCACGATGTTCAAATCAAAACGGGTACGAAAAGCGATTTCGCGCACCGACTTGCCAATCAGCTCTGAATCCGGGATCAGAGAGACTTCCGCCATCCCTACGTCCAGCGCCTGATCGGAAAAATATTCACCGCGCAGCACCATCGGCTCAAGCATCTGCTCGCCGCAAAACTGGCGTAAATCAACGTCCGAAGCCGACATATCGATCAGCAAAACGTCACGGGCGCGGAATTCTGATACCCCATTAACGTTCACGATAACCCGCCGAAAGCGCCGCCAGCGCTCAACGCCGATGACGTTCGCCCCATAGCGCTCGCGTAGTTTCAGGTCGTCCAGGCGCTGGCCAATCATCGGCGAGCCGGGGCGAATAGCCAGGCGACGCGCCCTGCCGGTCAGATGATAATCTTTGATGAGATCGCGAAAGGTGCTGCGTTTACGCCCATCTCTGACCTGTTCGCTTTCATCTCCCTTAAGCATAAAGCGCATCACCAGCATATAGAAAACGCCCAGAACCAGCACCACCAGGCCTATCGGCGTGACGCTAAAAAAGCTGAATCCTTGCAGCCCTTCGCGTAATAGTTCGCTGTTGACGACCAGGTTGGGCGGCGTGGCGACAAGCGTCATCATCCCGCTGATAAGCCCGGCAAAACTGAGCGGCATCATTAACCGCGAAGGCGAGGTGTTCATGCGCATTGATACGCTGAGCACCACCGGAATAAAAATGGCCACCACGCCCGTCGAGCTCATAAAAGCGCCCAGCCCGGCAACGGTCAGCATCAAAAAAACCAGCATTTTGGTTTCGCTGTTACCGGCAACCTTCACCAGCCAGGAACCCATTTTAGTGGCAACCCCGGTACGCACCAGCCCATCGCCAATAATGAAAAGCGCGGCAATAAGGATAACGTTGGGATCGCTAAAACCGGAAAAGGCCTCGCTGAGCGTCAAGGTGTCGCTGAGGACAAACGCGACAATCACCAGCAAAGCGATAGCGTCCATGCGCACTTTTCCGGTGGCAAAGAGCACGACGGCTACGGCAAGAAGAGATAACACCCAAATCAATTCACCGTTCACAACTTATCCTTGTCAGAAGATGGAGTTGGAAGTTTGGCATAAAAAAGCCCCGCCAACGCGGGGCTAAATCATGAGATTAGTTTTTAAGGCTAACATTCACCTTGCCGTCAGGCAGACGCTCAACCTGCAGGCTTTCCAGCGTCGTTAATACTAAATCCGCTTCATCAAGACGCGGTGCATCGGCGGGTACGTTGACCGCGATGGTCCGACAGCCGGCATTCAGGCCGGAAAGCAGACCGGCAGGGGCATCCTCCACGACGGCGCAATCCACCGGGGCCAGGCCCAACAGTTCGGCCCCCAGCAGATAGGCATCCGGAGCGGGTTTCCCGTGCTTTACGCGCTCGGCAGTGACGAACACGTCAGCTTCAGGCAGACCAGCGGCACGGTGACGAGCGTGGGCCACGGGTATCGAACCCGACGTCACAATCGCCCAGGGGATCCCGGCTTCATCCAGGGTTTTGAGCAACGCAACCGCACCCGGCAGCGCCGTAACGCCATCGGTATCCGTCGCTTCTACCGTTTCCAGCAGGGTGAATTCAGCCTGAATCTCTTCTTCGCTGCGGCCGGGGAGAAAGTGACGCAACGAGGTGATTGCCTGCTTGCCATGAATGAAGTTCAGCACCTCATCATGAGGGATACTGAATCGATCCGCCCATTTGCACCACGAACGCTCCACCACCGGCAACGAATCGACTAATGTCCCGTCAAGATCAAACAGGAAACCTTTACACTGCACGGGGACCTCCATCAGGCGTTGATAATTTGATTAATTTCGTTACTGCTCAGATGATACTGACGCGGGCAGGCGTGCCAGGTGCTCAGCATACGCTGGTATTTTTCCCACATCGGGGTCTGGGAGTTAAAGCCGTGAGTCCCGGCGTCAAAGTGGCTGTAGCGTCCCTCAACGTTGACCATAAAGCGAACGTAGCCGAGATAGCGAGCTTCAGTGGCAACGTCAAAACCGAGGAATGTGACCCGACGCTCGTCGATTCCGCTGGCGTCCTTCAGGTTGGTCCAGGAGACATGCAGCGCATGATACATCTCCATGATATCAATGATGGTACGACACGTTTCCTCGGTAAGCTGGCCAAACTCGCGGTCCAGCTCGCGCATCTGCAGCCCGTATCCACGCTCAATGATGGTCTGTAGACGGCGATAGCGTTCGGCGTTGTCCGGGTCGAGCATCGTCATCATCTTGTACTGATTCGACAGAATCAGACGTTGCGCATTGGTCATTTCCATTTTTGACTCCTGTTGCACTTTTTACGGCGTGAAAAAAGAAGGCGCATGAATTATGCGCCTTCTTTTATATGCGTTTTCCTGATGCAATTACAAATCATCCAGGAAAGTTTTATCCAGTTGTTTGAAGGCGCGCTTAAGCGTGTCAGCTAAAGCCTGATAATCAGGCTTACCGTCGACCGGCGTTAATGCTTGTCCGGCCTCCTGCAATTTACCGCGCACTTCATAAAACCAGTTTAAAATCGACGGCGGCAGCGGCGTCACCGAGCGCTTGCCCAACCACCATAATCCCTGCATCGGGAGGCTCAGCGCAAACAGCGCGGTAGCCACGGCCGGGCCAAGCTGGCCGCCAAGGGCGATTTGCCAGCACAGCGTGAAAATCGCTACGGGCGGCATGATACGAATCGCATAGCGCGTGGCGCGAATAATACGGTTTTCGATAAACACCGGGGCAAGGCGCTTATCCAGAGGCCAGGTCTTTGCATAATGCTGCCCGTGGCGAAACAAGCCGAAAAAACTTACAGGGCGATTTTCTGGACCAGACATGGCTTACCTCAACTTTACATATAAAACTTAAAAAATTTGTGCAAAACACCAACTGTGTATGACAACGTTCAAAAGATTTTGGCAATGGCGGCCTCAATCAGGTATTCTGTGCGCACCTGAGGGGCGGTTAGACCCTTTTACCAGGTTAGTCAAATTATCGCATATTCTGCCACTGGCTGAAAATTATGCAAAATGACATAAAATCAAATGTACTTCTCCCATCGTGCCGAAAACAGTGCAAGGCATGATGTTAATCATAAATGTCGATGTCATCCTGCGCTACGCTTTGTGACACACTGACGTTTTTTTAGCCACGTATCATAAAAGGTACTTCCATGTCGAGTAAGTTAGTACTGGTTCTGAACTGCGGTAGCTCCTCTCTGAAATTCGCTATCCTTGATGCCGTCAACGGTGACGAATACCTGTCCGGTTTAGCAGAATGTTTCCATCTTCCAGAAGCCCGTATCAAATGGAAAATGGATGGCAGCAAACAAGAAGCCGAGCTAGGCGCTGGCGCTGCTCACAGTGAAGCGCTGAACTTTATCGTTAACACTATTCTGGCACAAAAACCAGAACTGTCTGCTCAGCTGACCGCAATCGGCCATCGTATCGTTCACGGCGGTGAGAAATACACCAGCTCCGTTGTTATCGATGACTCCGTCATTCAGGGCATTAAAGATTCCGCATCTTTCGCTCCGCTGCACAACCCTGCGCACCTGATCGGTATCGCTGAAGCGCTGAAATCCTTCCCGCATCTGAAAGATAAGAACGTTGCCGTGTTCGACACCGCGTTCCACCAGACCATGCCGGAAGAATCTTACCTCTATGCCCTGCCGTACAGCCTGTACAAAGAACACGGCGTACGTCGCTACGGCGCGCACGGTACCAGCCACTTCTATGTGACTCAGGAAGCTGCGAAAGTTCTGAACAAACCGGTTGAAGAGCTGAACATCATCACCTGCCATCTGGGCAACGGTGGTTCCGTTTCCGCTATCCGTAACGGTAAATGCGTTGACACCTCTATGGGTCTGACTCCGCTGGAAGGCCTGGTGATGGGTACGCGTTCTGGCGATATCGACCCGGCAATCATTTTCCATCTGCACGATGCCCTGGGCATGAGCGTAGACGCCATCAACAAAATGCTGACCAAAGAGTCCGGTCTGCTCGGCCTGACCGAAGTGACCAGCGACTGCCGCTATGTTGAAGACAACTACCAGGACAAAGCGGATGCTAAACGCGCTATGGACGTTTACTGCCACCGCCTGGCAAAATACATCGGTTCCTACACCGCGCTGATGGATGGCCGTCTGGACGCGGTTATTTTCACCGGCGGTATCGGTGAGAACGCGGCGATGGTTCGCGAACTGTCTCTGGGCAAACTGGGCGTACTGGGCTTTGAAGTTGATCACGAGCGCAACCTGGCTGCCCGTTTCGGCAAGTCTGGCTTCATCAACAAAGAAGGCACTCGCCCGGCTATCGTCATTCCGACCAACGAAGAGCTGGTCATCGCGCAAGACGCCAACCGTCTGACCGCCTGATTCCACACCGCCAGCCATAACCCTAAATAATTCGAGTTGCAGGAAGGCGGCGACGCAGCGAATCCCCAGGAGCGTATGAGGAGTACGTGACTGGGGTGAGCAAGTAAAGCCAACGCACATGCAACTTGAAGTATGACGGGAAGCTGGTGGTGCAGTTTTGTATCCCGCCCGATACTGGCGGTAACGAAAGAGGATATATCGTGTCCCGTACAATTATGCTGATCCCTACCGGAACCAGCGTAGGCCTGACCAGCGTCAGCCTCGGTGTTGTCCGTGCTATGGAACGTAAAGGCGTGCGCCTGAGCGTCTTTAAACCAATCGCTCAACCGCGCGCCGGTGGCGATGCGCCAGACCAGACGACGACCATCATTCGCGCGAACTCCGACCTTCCGGCCGCAGAACCGTTGAAGATGAGTCACGTTGAGTCGCTGCTCTCCAGCAACCAGAAAGACGTGCTGATGGAAGAGATCATCGCCAACTACCACGCCAACGCTCAGGATGCTGAAGTGGTGCTGGTTGAAGGCCTGGTCCCGACCCGCAAACATCAGTTTGCCCAGTCGCTGAACTACGAAATCGCCAAAACGCTGAACGCTGAAATCGTCTTCGTCATGTCCCAGGGTACCGATACTCCGGAACAGCTGAAAGAACGCGTTGAGCTGACTCGCAGCAGCTTCGGCGGCGCGAAAAACACCAGCATTACCGGCGTAATCGTCAACAAGCTGAATGCGCCAGTTGACGAACAGGGCCGTACTCGCCCTGACCTGTCAGAAATCTTCGACGACTCTTCCAAAGCGAAAGTCGTGAAGATCGATCCGGCTCAGCTGCAGAACGGTAGCCCATTACCGGTTCTGGGCGCGGTGCCGTGGAGCTTCGATCTGATCGCCACCCGCGCGATCGATATGGCGCGTCACCTGAACGCCACCATCATCAACGAAGGCGACATTAATACCCGCCGCGTGAAGTCCGTGACCTTCTGCGCACGCAGCATTCCACACATGCTGGAGCACTTCCGCGCAGGATCGCTGCTGGTCACTTCCGCAGACCGTCCCGACGTTCTGGTCGCCGCCTGCCTGGCCGCGATGAACGGCGTGGAAATCGGCGCCATCCTGCTGACCGGCGGCTACGAAATGGACGAGCGCATCAGCAAGCTGTGCGAACGCGCATTCGCGACCGGCCTGCCGGTATTTATGGTCAACACCAACACCTGGCAGACCTCCCTGAGCCTGCAGAGCTTCAACCTGGAAGTTCCGGTTGACGATCACGAGCGCATCGAGAAAGTTCAGGAATACGTGGCTAACTACATTAACGCTGACTGGATCGAGTCGCTCACCGCGACTTCCGAGCGTAGCCGTCGCCTCTCTCCGCCAGCCTTCCGCTATCAGCTCACCGAGCTGGCGCGTAAAGCAGGCAAGCGCGTTGTTCTGCCGGAAGGTAACGAACCGCGTACCGTTAAAGCCGCCGCTATCTGCGCCGAGCGCGGTATCGCCACCTGCGTCCTGCTGGGCAACCCCGAAGAAATCACCCGCGTTGCCGCGTCTCAGGGCGTAGAGCTGGGCGCCGGGATTGAAATCGTCGATCCGGAAGTGGTTCGCGAAAGCTACGTAGCTCGCCTGGTCGAGCTGCGTAAGAGCAAGGGTATGACCGAAGCGGTTGCTCGCGAGCAGCTGGAAGACAACGTGGTTCTTGGCACCCTGATGCTGGAGCAAGACGAAGTTGACGGTCTGGTCTCCGGCGCGGTTCACACCACCGCCAACACCATCCGTCCGCCACTGCAGCTGATCAAAACGGCCCCTGGTAGCTCTCTGGTCTCCTCCGTATTCTTCATGCTGCTGCCGGAACAGGTTTACGTTTACGGCGACTGCGCGATCAACCCGGATCCGACCGCTGAGCAGTTGGCTGAAATCGCCATTCAGTCTGCTGAATCCGCAATTGCCTTTGGCATCGAGCCGCGCGTGGCCATGCTCTCCTACTCCACCGGCACTTCAGGCGCAGGCAGCGATGTAGAGAAAGTTCGCGAAGCAACTCGTCTGGCGCAGGAAAAACGTCCTGACCTGATGATCGACGGCCCGCTGCAGTATGATGCTGCGGTAATGGCTGACGTTGCGAAATCCAAAGCGCCGAACTCCCCGGTTGCCGGACGCGCTACCGTGTTCATCTTCCCGGATCTGAACACCGGTAACACCACTTACAAAGCCGTACAGCGTTCCGCCGATCTGATCTCCATCGGGCCGATGCTGCAAGGCATGCGTAAGCCGGTGAACGACCTGTCCCGCGGCGCGCTGGTTGACGATATCGTCTATACCATCGCCCTGACCGCGATTCAGTCGTCCCAGCAGCAAGCATAATCTGCCCGCTGCATGAAAAAAGGCGACCGGATGGTCGCCTTTTTTATTTACAGCAGCTCGCGCGCCGCTGAGACAATATCATGCGCCGTCAGGCCATACTCCTTCTGCAGGAACTCCTGCGTTCCCACCTGACCGTAGCGCTCTTTCACTCCTACGCGCCGCATCGGTACCGGACAGGTTTCCACCAGCACCTCCGCCACCGCCGATCCCAGTCCATTGTGAATACTGTGGTTTTCGCAGGTCACGATGCGCCCGGTTTTTTCGGCGTAATTTTTCACCAGCATGCGGTCAATGGGCTTCAGGGTAAACATATCAATCACCGCCGTGCTAACGCCTTCCTGCTCAAGCTGGCGCGCCGCCTCCAGCGCTTCCGCCACCATAATCCCATTGGCAATCAGCGTGATATCTTCACCTTCGCGCAGCACATTCCCTTTGCCAATGGTGAACGTTGAACCCGGCGCGTACACGCTCGGCGCCTGTTTGCGAATGGTGCGAACCCAGTAGAAGCCGTCGAGATCGATAAGCTGATGCAGAATCTCATCGAACATCACCGCATCGGTCACTTCCAGCACGACCGAATGCGCCAGGCCGCGCACAATCCCCATATCTTCAAACGACATATGGGTTCCGCCGTTATGGCAGGCGGTCACCCCCGCATCGGAAGCAATCACTTTGACGTTATTCCGCTGATAATCGAGCGACATAAACAGCTGGTCGAAACAGCGGCGGCTGGCAAAAGCGGTAAAGGTGTGCACAAACGGCTTGCGTCCGGTCAACGATAGCCCGGCGGCAGTGCCTATCACGTTGGCTTCCATGATGCCGCAGTTGATGACGTGCTGCGGATGCTCCCGCGCGACGCCGTCCATCGCCATGGAACTCATCAAATCCGCTTCCAGCGCGATAATTGAGCTCTTGTCTGCAATCTGCTCTGCGACGAACCCGGCATAAACCTTACGCATCTCTACGGCATCTTTTTGCCCTACTGGTGCAAGCTTAATCATGTTCGGCCTCCAGTTGGCGAATCGCCTCGTTTAGCGTCTCTTTCATTTCGCCCGTCAGGCGCAAATGGTGGTTGTTGCTGAGATTTTCGAGATACGGCACGCCCTGGCCTTTCACGCTATCGAGAATGACTACCCGCGGTCGCGCATCGACGGGCGGAACGGGCTGTACCGCAGCCAGCAGTCCGGGAACGTCATCGCCTTTAACGGTCACGACATCAAAACCAAAGGCGCGGAATTTATCTTCCAGATTAAAAGCGCGAATGATCTCATCCAGCCTGCCGTCAAGCTGTAGCTTGTTCCAGTCAACAAACACGGTCAGGTTATTCAGGCGATGATGGGCGATAAACTGGAATGCTTCCCAGCACTGGCCTTCATTCAGTTCCCCGTCGCCAACGATACAGAACACACGATTCGTCCGTCCCGCCAGCTTATGCGACAGCGCCATCCCGCCAGCGATGGAAATCCCCTGCCCCAGCGACCCCGTTGTGGCGTCTACGCCGCGCGTTTTTAGCCGATCCGGATGGCTTGGCAGCCGCGTACCGTTCTGGTTCAGCGTGCTTAGTTCCTCCATCGGGAAATATCCCTTTATCGCCAGCGTACTGTACAGCGCCGGGCCGGCATGGCCCTTCGATAACACAAAGTAGTCGCGCTCGGGCCAGTCCGGATCGGCGGGATCAATTTTCATCACCGCGCCGTACAGTACCGCCAGCGTTTCCACGACCGACATACTGCCGCCGTAGTGGCCGAAACCGAGATCCGTCAGCGATTTAAGGGTTGCGACGCGAATGTCTCGCGCCAGTTTAGTCACTTCTTGCACATTCATGATTTCGCTCCGCTGTTCTCCTGCGCGCCGCGGCCCACAGATTTCTTTTTCGCAAAAACGTTGTACGCCACCAGCAGTACGAACAACGCCACAACCAGGCCAGTTATCGCAAACGGCGACAGATAGCGGGCCAGATTACCCAGCACGATGCCGACGACGCCGAAATCAGCATCCGAGAAAGTGGTATTGGCAAAACCAATCGCCCCCAGTACAGGCAGGAGCAGCACCGGCAGGAAGGTGATCAGCAGACCGTTGGCAAACGCGCCGATCATTGCCCCGCGCCGCCCGCCGGTCGCGTTGCCAAACACGCCAGCGGTCGCGCCGGTAAAGAAATGCGGCACCACGCCGGGCAGAATCAACACCCACTTAAATTGCCCGCAGAGGAACAGCCCGACCAGCCCGCCGAGGAAGCTAAACAGGAAGCCAATCAGTACCGCATTGGGCGCATAGGGATAAACAACCGGACAGTCCAGCGCCGGACGGGCATTCGGCACCAGCTTTTCCGAAAACCCGGTAAAAGCCGGTACGATTTCCGCCAGAATCAGGCGTACCCCTTGCAGGATGATGAACACCCCGGCAGCGAAGGTGATCGCCATAATGATGGCGTAGACCAGGTAGTTCTGGCCGCCGCTGAAGGTGCTTTCAACGTATTCACGCCCTGCGCTCACCGCCATAATCAGATAGATGATCATCATGGTCAGCGAAATAGAGATGGAGCTGTCGCGCAGGAAGCTCAGGTTTTTCGGCAGGTTCATCTCTTCTGTTGAACGCGAGCCTTTACCGCAAACGCTACCGATCCACCCCGACAGTACGTAGCCCAGAGTGCCGAAGTGGCCGAAAGCAATGTCATCGGTTCCGGTAATACGCTTCATATAGCGCTGGGCCAACGCCGGGAAGAATGCCATGACCAGGCCAAGGATCAGCGAACCGGTAAATACCAGCCCGACCCCCTCAAAACCCGCCACGGTGAGAATCACGCCAATCATGCAGGCCATATAGAAGGTGTGGTGCCCGGTGAGAAAAATGTACTTCAGGCGCGTAAACCGGGCGACCACAATATTTGCCACCATCCCAAACGCCATAATCAGCGCGGTTGAAGCACCATATTTTTCCAGCGCAATAGAAACTATCGCCTCATTATTAGGGATAATTCCCTGAATATTAAATGCGTGTTCAAACATCCCCCCCAATGGATTCAGCGAGCCGACTAATACCGTCGCACCACCGCCGAGAACGATAAAGCCCAGAATAGTTTTAATTGTTCCCTTCACAACGTCGGAGAAAGATTTTTTTTGCGCCACCAGACCAATTAACGCAATTAAACCGACCAGTACTGAAGGGACTTTAAGAATATCAACAACAAAATTCAGCGTTTCAAGGATAAACATATCCACCTCGCTATAAATAGTTATTGTCTGGCGAACCACGCGCGCAGCTGCGCTTCGAGTTCATTAATATCGATGATGTTAGTAATCACCACCAGCTGGCTTTCCGGTACGCTGGCGCTGGCAGCAATATCTTTCGCCATCACAAACAGATCCGCCGCGCCAGGAGTTGCCGACGACAGATCGGAGTGCTCTACCTCGGCCTCGATTTCGAGCTTTTTAAGCACTTTTTTAATATTCATTTCAACCATAAAACTGCTGCCCAGGCCAGAACCGCAAATTGCCATAATTTTCATTGTTATCACCTTTTTTGGGTAGAGTAGGTCCGCATCACGCAGGCGCGTAATGTCCGATAAGTCGGATGTTTAAATTAACTCAGAAGCGTGCGATGATTTTTTTAATCTCCTCAAGGCCGGTTGCCTGATGTAATTGATACATATCTTCATCGCTGGAAAATAATTCCGCCAGAGCCGCGATCATTTCGAGATGGCTATGTTTATCCGGTGCCGCAAGCATAATGATAATATCAACCGGGTCGAACTCCTCAGAGCCAAACGATACGCCCTGTTCCAGTTTCAACAGCGATAGTCCTAAGCCCTTTGCCCCCTCCTCTGGCCGCGCATGCGGCATCGCCAGTCCCGGCGCAAGCACGTAATACGGCCCCAGCCTACGATGCTGCTCCACGATCGCCTTCACGTAAGCAGGTTCGATAACGCCGGCCTCGAGCAGCGGCCGGGCGCAGATATCCAGCGCCTGGGGCCAGCTGTCTACGTTCTGCCGCAGCGCAATGGTGGCATCAGAGAGCCATGTGTTGAGCATTTTATCCCCCGTCTTTTAGCAAAAGATGGGCAAACTTTATGCAAGCAGGGAAGAGTTATCTGCGAGAACGATCACAAAGATAGCGCTACCAAAAAGGAACATTCAGATTTGTGATAGCGCTATCAATTCACAATCATCCTGTGAAAACGCAGCAAAAAGCCCCGGTTAAGGCGTATACTCCCTGACACGTGAAGTAATGGATGAAAATAAAAAACGTCTGTTTAGCAGGAATATGTATGTCTCTAACCCGAAAACGGCGTAGTACCGGTAAAGTGACGATCGCCGATGTTGCTCAGCTGGCAGGTGTGGGAACCATGACCGTATCCCGCGCGCTTCGCACGCCGGAACAAGTTTCCGATAAACTCCGTGAAAAAATCGAAGCGGCGGTGCAAGAACTCGGGTATATGCCTAACCTCGCCGCCAGCGCCCTGGCATCAGCCTCTTCAAGAACTATCGCGATGGTGGTCCCCAATCTGGCGGAGGCGGGCTGCTCAGCGATGTTTGCCGGGCTTCAGCAGGTACTACAGCCGGCGGGTTATCAAATCATGCTCGCGGAATCGCAGCACCGTCTTGAGCAGGAAGAAAAGTTGCTGGAAACGCTGCTGGCTTCGAATATCGCCGCCGCCATTCTGCTTAGCGTTGAACATAGCGATACCGTACGCCACTGGCTGCAAAACGCCTCGATTCCGGTGGTGGAAATGGGGGCGATGCGCGCCGATCCTATCGACATGAATATCGGCATTGATAACGTAGCGGCGATGTTCGAGCTGACGGAGATGCTCATTCACCGCGGCTATCAGAATATCGGTCTACTGTGCGCCAATCAGGAACAGTGGATTTTTCAGCAGCATTTGCAGGGGTGGTACAAGGCCATGCTGCGCCATCATATGTCGCCTAACCGGGTGATTAACGCTGCGCTACCGGCCAACTTTTCCACCGGCGCTTCGCAGCTGCCGGAGTTTTTGCTGGCATGGCCAGAACTCGATGCGCTGGTCTGCGTTTCCGATGAGCTGGCATGCGGGGCGCTGTATGAGTGCCAGCGTCGGCGTATCAAGGTGCCTGATGATTTAGCCGTCGTCGGCTTTGGCGACAGTGACGTGAGTCGGGTGTGCCAGCCGCCGTTAACGACCATGGCTGTGCCGCACCACAAGATTGGTATAGAAGCCGGGCGAGCCCTTCTGGAGCGTTTTAATGAGGGAAACTGGAGCGACAGGAAACCCATCGCGTCCAGTTTATGCATGCGGGATAGCTGCTAAAGGCTATTCCGCCTCTTCCTGTTTTTCGGCTTTTGTTGGCTCATTGTTGGCATTGCGGGTCATCCACAGCGCCAGCGCTTTTAATGAATCCGGAGTGAACTCATCGCAGCGGGCGGTGATCTCTTCCGGCGTCAGCCAGCACACTTCGCTCACTTCTTCTTCTTGCAGCGCGAACGGTCCGTGCGATACGCAGCTAAACAGACCGCCCCAGACGCGGCAGTGCTTATCTTCGTAGTAGAACTGCCCGTGGTCAGCGAAGGGCACGCCGGCAATGCCGAGCTCTTCTTCCGCCTCGCGGCGCGCGGACTCCAGCATTTGCTCATCAGCCTGCACCACGCCACCGGCGGTGGCGTCCAGCATGCCCGGCTGGAAATCTTTCGTTTCGGTACGACGCTGCACCAGGATTTTGCCCATCCCATCATGAACAACAATGTAGGTCGCGCGATGACGCAGACACTCCGCGCGCATTTGTTCGCGGCTGGATTGTGCTATCACCTCGTTGTTTTCATTAACAATATCGACCCATTCTGTGCTTGCCAAATGATTCTGTTCCGCCATCAGGAAACCTTACTTTTTAAAGCGCTCTCGCGGCGCGTCTATACGATTGAGGGGTAAATTACGGGTAAATTGCGACCTCTGCAATAACCTGATGATCATCGAGTGCTAAAACCTGCAATCGCCCCTCGTTCAGAAGACCGTAGCTGGCGGTAAATCCCCCTTTAGGGATGCTGACCGAGCCGGGATTGAAGAGAAAAATCTCGCCGCGTTTCTCGGCTACCGGAATATGAGTATGGCCGTAAGCCAGCACATCGCCAGCGGCGAGTGGAGGCAAATTATCGGGGCTGTACAGATGTCCGTGAGTGAGAAACAGGCGGGTTCGCTCGCTCAAAACCTGCTGCCAGGGGGCGGTTATGGGGAAATGGAGCAGCATCTGATCGACTTCGCTGTCGCAGTTGCCGCGAACGGCAATCACCCGCTCCGCTACGCGGTTTAACGCCTCTGCGACCTGGGCCGGGGCATAACCTTCAGGAAGCGCGTTACGCGGTCCGTGATTCAGCACATCACCGAGAATAACCAGCCACTGCGCCCCGCTTCGCGCGAACAGCTCAAGCACGCGTTCGGCTGCAGGCAGAGAGCCATGGATATCCGAGGCAAACATCAGCTTCATACATTTCATCTCCACGCATTACGATGCCGCTATGATAACGGAACCGCTGACGCTTATCAGCCCGCTCGTTTGGCTGAGAGTGCGACGTAGCGCTGGACTGACGCTCGCTGCCACTGGAAGGTGGCGTAATCAGCCAGCGCTGTCGGAACCTCATCGCCGTTCAGAACCAGACGATTGAGCATCAGCGCAAGGTCGGTATCGGCTATAGACCATTCGCCAAATAAATTCTGCCCGCCATGGGATAGCAGAACGCCAGCCGTTTCAAACAGCTTGCCGGCGCTTTTTTCCCCGGCTTCGCTGAGCGGCGGTTTCTTTTCTCCGGCAAAAACCACAGCCGTCGAGCGTTCTTCACGAATCGGCATTAAATCGCTACGCAGCCAGGCCTGCACCTGACGCGCCCGCGCGCGCTTTTGAAGGTCATGCGGATACAGTCTCTCCCACTCCGGAGGCGCGAAGCGTTCATCGAGATATTCGGTAATCGCGGAGGATTCGCTCAGGAAGAACTCACCGACCTCCAGCAGCGGTACGCGCCGCGTCACGCTGTAGCCTTTCCAGCCGCTTTGCAGATGCTCGCCGCTGTCGAGATCGACGGTTTTTAGAGTGAAAGGCAGGCTCTTTTCCTGCAGGGCAACGTACACGGACATCACATAGGGCGAGAAAAAATCGGCGTCGGACCACAGGGTAATCGCGGACTGGCTCATAGCATCCTCAATGGCTAATGTAATGGGGCGATAAGCCAACATAGCCTGTCTTTCAGAAGATGTCACTGACCGTCGCCTTGAGGATCTTACATACTTAATTGCGGTGAACTTGCCTGGCGAAAATCATCCCGGATTCGGTTAGCCTGCCGGATAACGTCAGTTCACCTATACTCGAAAAGTTTGCGACCCGTAACGGCGAGGGATTTTCATGATCGATCTTTACTACGCACCCACTCCCAATGGCCACAAAATCACGCTCTTCCTCGAAGAAGCTCAGTTGGCCTATCGTCTCATCCGGGTGGATATCGGCAAAGGGGAGCAGTTCCAACCCTCCTACCTTGCGATTTCGCCAAATAACAAGATCCCGGCGATCGTTGACCACGAACCCGCCGACGGCGGTGGCCCGTTAAACCTGTTTGAGTCCGGAGCAATCCTGCTCTACCTTGCAGAAAAAAGCGGCAAGTTACTGAGCGGTGAGCTCCGCGAGCGCCACGCTACGCTCCAGTGGTTATTCTGGCAGGTCGGCGGTTTAGGGCCGATGCTCGGGCAAAACCACCACTTTAACCACTGCGCCCCGCAGGCGGTACCCTACGCCATCGAGCGCTATCAGGTAGAAACTCAGCGGCTGTACGGCGTGCTCAACCGGCGCCTTGGCGAGAGCCCCTGGCTGGGCGGCAACCACTACAGTATCGCCGATATCGCCTGCTGGCCGTGGGTGAATGCCCATCAGCGCCAGCGCATCGACCTCGCCAGTTTTCCGGCGGTTCACAACTGGTTTGAACGCATTCGTCATCGCCCGGCGACCGTTGAGGCGCTTCTGAAAACAGAAGCCTGGTAACCCCCTGCTCGGCCGGGAAGCTTTGATGTATGATGGCGGAAATTACTACCCGGAGGAAGCCTGCAATGTCTCAACCAGACGCCATTATTCGAATTAAGAACCTGCGCCTGCGTACTTTTATCGGAATTAAAGAGGAAGAGATCGCCAACCGCCAGGATGTGGTGGTCAACGTCGCTATCCACTATCCGGCGGAGAAATCACGCAACAGCGAAGATATTAACGATGCGCTGAACTACCGCACCATTACTAAGCGCATTATTAGTCATATCGAAAATAACCGCTTTTCTCTACTGGAAAAATTAACTCAGGATGTGCTCGACATCGCACGCGAACATCACTGGGTCACATATGCTGAAGTAGAGATCGACAAACTGCATGCACTGCGCTACGCCGATTCCGTCTCCATGACGATGAGCTGGCGGCGCTAGACGCATCTTCGGGAGGCGCTATGAACGTTCTGCTTACTGGCGGTACCGGCCTGATTGGCCGGCATCTGATACCCCGGCTGCTGGAGCTGGGGCATCGCGTAACGGTTTCAACCCGCAGCCCTGAAAAGGCGAAAAACCGCCTCGATTCTCGCGTCACTCTGTGGCGCGATTTTGAGCATCAGGTGAATCTTAACGGTTTTGATGCCGTCATCAATCTGGCAGGCGAACCTATCGCCGATAAACGCTGGACGGCGGAGCAGAAGCAGCGCCTCTGCCACAGCCGTTGGGATATCACCCAAAAGCTGGTCACCCTAATCAACGCCAGCGACGCGCCGCCCGCGGTGCTGATTAGCGGTTCAGCCGCCGGCTATTATGGCGATCTCGGCGAAGTTGTCGTCACCGAAGAAGAGCCGCCGCATAATGAGTTTACCCACAAGCTTTGCGCCCGCTGGGAGCAGATTGCCTGCGAAGCGCAGAGCGATCGCACCCGCGTATGCCTGCTGCGTACCGGGGTGGTGCTGGCGCCGCGAGGCGGCATTCTGGCCAAAATGGCGCCCGCCTTTAAGCTTGGCCTCGGCGGCCCCATCGGCAGCGGCAGACAGTATCTGGCCTGGATCCACATCGACGATATGGTCAACGGTATACTGTGGCTGCTTGATAACGACCTGCGCGGGCCGTTTAATATGGTTTCCCCTTACCCGGTTCGTAACGAGCAGTTCGCTCATGCGCTGGGCCATGCGCTAAACCGTCCGGCGATTTTCCGCGTCCCGGCGGCGGCTATTCGTCTGCTGATGGGAGAATCTTCCGTTCTGATACTCGGCGGCCAGCGCGCGTTGCCTAAACGCCTGGAAGCGGCCGGATTTGGCTTTCGTTGGTACGATCTGGAAGAGGCGCTGGCCGACGTGCTGCGGTAGTCCAGGTCCCTCAGGGAGAGTATCGCTCTCCCTGATTAATTAATTTGTTGAACCCGCCTCGCAGCGCGCAAAAATCACCATTCCTGTGTCGCCTTAACTGTGAATCTTATTCCAGTGATATGTCTTTCACTCTGCCATAACCCCTGTGTGTAATTTAACACCACCACACCGTTGACATTCGTCAACAACTTATTCAATATTACCAGGATGAATTGATGAAGGAACATCCGGATAAACATATCAGAGCAGCTATTGACTACGCGCTGGCACGGGGCTGGATTTTTATCACTGGCGGCAAAAGCGCTCACTGTTTTGGCAGGTTGATGTGTGGGACGGCCCGGCACCGGGAACATATGATGAGCATCTGGTCAACGCCTGCGGTACCCATTAACCACGCCAGGCAAATTATCAGAATGGTCGACCGCTGCCAGCCGCCTGCCTCGGGTCAGATTAACCACAAGAAGGATTAAACAATGGCGCTGTATAATTTTACGCTCACCCTTTCCGGCGTAACTGCTCGTACCGTGGGTCTGGAAGATGCGCTGCATGCCGCAGGCTGCGCTGACGCCCTGGTCTGTTTTTACGGAACGGCGGTCTATCTGGAGTTCGATCGCGAAAGAGACTCTCTTGAGCAGGCTATTCTGTCAGCCATTGCTGATATCGAATCCGCTCCGGCTCTGAATGCGCGAGTCGAATCCGTTGATTCCGCGCTGGTAGGATTAAGCGATATTGCCGAACTCACCGGCCTGACGCGACAGGCCGTCGCCTTATTGAAAGATGGCGCGCGAGGCTCGGGCCAGTTTCCGGGACCGGTGCAGCGCGTTAAAGGCAATTCGCCGCTATGGCGCTGGAAAACTATCGTTGGCTGGCTGGTAACGGAGGGACGACTTGCTGAAGACTCAGCGCTGGTCGCCCACGCCGAGTTGCTGGACGATCTCAATCTGGCGCTGCAGCTGAGGGCTACGCGGGAGAGCAAAACCGTGTTGCACTATCTTAGCGGGCTGGAAAGTCAGCGCCAGGCTTCACCGACGGTTGCTTAAAGGCATAAACATTCCGCGGCTTTATGGTGTTAAGGTGGCGGAATAATCCACTTGTATGGACTGCTTTATGATAACACTCACCACTCCGCGCCTGCGTCTCTCTGGGTTTAACGCATCCGACTGGCCTTTTTTTCTGCGCTTACGGCGAGATCCCGAAGTGATGCGCTATATGGGAGAGCTTCTTGAGGAGCCGGCGCTGCGGACGCTGTTTGAGTCCCGCTGCGCAGACCCTGGCGTATTCGTTTTACGTGATGCCAGCGGCGCGGCAATTGGCGATATCGGGCTGCGCATCAGCAGTAAAAACCCGCACGAAGCGGATGTCGGATACGCACTCCTGCCCGAAGCTCAGGGGAAAGGGTACGCCAGCGAAGCGCTAAAAGCGATTTGCGACTACGGTTTTCAGCAGCTCGGCGTTCACGCCATCAATGCCTGGGTGCTGGGCAGTAACGCTGGTTCCTCTCGTCTGCTGGAAAAACACGGTTTTATCCGCATTCAGGTGCTCGAAAAAGCCTATCGCCTGAACGGAATTGATTACGACGACTGGGTATATCGGCTGGAGCGTTAGCCGCCCCGACGGAGAGTATTCCGCCGGGGGCAGGACAGGAATTACTTTAAAGAGCCTTTCAGGAACTGCTGCAGGCGCTGGCTTTTCGGATTACCGAAGACTTCGTCAGGGTGCCCCTCTTCTTCTATCTTGCCCTGATGCAGGAAGATTACGTGAGAGGAGACGTGGCGCGCAAAACCCATCTCATGGGTGACCACGACCATGGTTTTCCCCTCTTCCGCCAGCTGCTGCATAATGCGCAACACTTCGCCCACCAGTTCAGGATCAAGCGCCGACGTCGGTTCATCAAACAGCAGCACATCGGGTTCCATCGCCAGCGCGCGGGCGATGGACACGCGCTGCTGCTGGCCGCCGGAGAGATGCACCGGATATTTAATCTGCTGGCGTTCGTCAATCCCCACCTTCGCCAGATATTTCACCGCCCGCTCGCGCGCTTCCTGTTTGCTCAGGCCCAAAACCTGAATCGGCGCTTCCATCACGTTTTCCAGCACCGTCATATGGCTCCAGAGATTGAAATGCTGGAACACCATCGTCAGGCGAGTCCGCAGCAGACGCAGTTGGTTCTTATCCGACACCTTGAGCTGACCGTCTTTATCGCGAACCAGACCAATGTTCTGCCCGTTAACCACAATCGTCCCTTCGCTGGGCTTTTCAAGAAAGTTAATGCAGCGCAGAAAGGTGCTTTTACCGGAACCGGATGAGCCAATAATACTGATCACGTCCCCGGCTTTCGCCCGCAGCGAAACGCCTTTCAGCACCTCGTGTTCGCCGTAACGTTTATGCAGATCGATTACATTTAATTTATTGTCGGACATGGCGTTCTCAATGCGTCGAAGAAGGTTTGATATGCTGCAGCCAGCGCTTTTCCGCCCTGCGGAATAAGCTAATCAGCACATAGGAGATAATTAAATACAGAACTGCGGCAATGCCAAAAGCGGTAAACGGCTGGTAGGTTGCCGAGTTGATATCACGGGCAATTTTCAGCAGATCCGGCACCGTGGCGGTAAAGGCCAGCGCGGTGGAATGCAGCATCAGGATCACTTCGTTGCTGTAGGCAGGCAGAGCAATACGCAGCGCGGAAGGCAAAATAATGCAGCGATACATTTTGACCGCAGAAAAACCGTACGCGCGGGCGGCTTCGATCTCTCCCGCCGGCACTGAACGAATCGCTCCGGCAAAAATCTCCGTGGTATAAGCGCAGGTATTCAGCGTCAGCGCCAGCACCGTACAGTTCAGCCCGCTACGAAAGAAGGCGTTCAGCAGTTCTGTACCTTTGACGATCTCCAGCGTGTACATACCGGAATAGAACACCAGCAGCTGCACATACAGCGGAGTACCGCGAAAGATATAGGTGAAAAGCCAGATTGGGAACTGGATAAATTTGTTGCTCGATACCCGGCCTATGGCAAGAAAAACCGCGAGTATGCCGCCCATCACGACTGAAGAGATCAGCAGCCAGAGCGTAATCGCTACGCCGGTGAAGCGATAGCCGTCGGTCCACAGCAGAGATTTCCAGTACTCCTGAATAATATCAATCACAGGTCAGCCCTCTTCACGCCAACAGAATAACGGCGTTCGAGCATCAGCAGCACACCATTGGAAACCGTGGTAAACACCAGATAAATCAGACCGCAGACGATAGCGAAGTAGAAAGGCTCCCAGGTGCTTTTACCCGCCAGCTGAGTTGCCTTAACCACATCTTCCAGCCCCAGCAATGAGACCAGTGCAGTCGCTTTGAGGATCACCTGCCAGTTATTGCCAATTCCGGGCAGCGCATAGCGCATCATTGCCGGAAAAAGAATGCGGCGAAAGGTCTGCCCGCCGCTGAAGCCGAAGGCCGTTGCCGCTTCAATATGTCCCTTCGGTACCGCCAGGAAGGCGCCGCGAAAGGTTTCGGTGAAGTAAGCGCCGTAAATAAAGCCCAGAGTGATAATCCCCGCGACCATGGGGTCGATATCAAACTGCGCGAGGCCAAGCGCATCGGTCAGCGCGTTGAGCGCGATCTGCAACCCGTAGAAAATCAGCAGCATCAGCACCAGATCGGGTACGCCGCGAATTAAGGTGGTATAGCCTTCAAAAATCAGCGCCAGCGGACGATTGCTGGAAAGCTTCGCCCCCGCGCCTGCCAGGCCGATAAGCACTGCCAGAACGACCGAGCTTAACGCCAGCTCAAGGGTGACCAGCGCGCCCTGAAAAATAACCTGAGAAAAACCGTACAGCATGCTGTCTGCCCTGTCTGTCATCAACCATCGCGCGCTAAGTCACGCGCGATGGGGTACGCGGGATGGTTAGTCGCCGTACACGTTAAAATCGAAATATTTCTTCGCCAGCTTGTCGTAGGTGCCGTCCTGGCGCATCTCGGCAAAGGCTTTATTTAATGCTTCACGCAGCTCATTATCCTCTTTGCGCAGCCCCATTCCGGTGCCGACGCCAAACAGCTTCTCGTCTTTAATCGACGGGCCGCCGAACTGATAATCTTTGCCAATAGGCTGTTTGAGGAAGCCTTCGCTGGCGGCAACTTCATCCTGGAATGCCGCGTCAATACGTCCGGCGGTCAAATCGGAATAGATATTGTCCTGGCCCTGATAGGAAACGATTTCAATACCTTTCGGCGCCCAGTGTTCATTGCCATAGGTTTCTTGTGTGGTGCCCTGCAGAACGCCAATGCGCTTACCTTTCAGCTTCGCAAGGTCTGGCGTGATATCGCTGCCTTTTTTGACGACCAGGCGAGAATCAGCCGCGTAAAGTTTGTCGGTGAAGGCAATTTCCTGCTGGCGTTTTTCGGTGATCGAAAGCGAAGACATAATGGCGTCGATCTTCTTCGCTTTTAAAGAAGGGATCAGCGCGTCCAGCGGGTTCTCAATGAAGGTACATTGCGTATTGATGCGCTTACACAGCTCTTTTGCCAGATCGATGTCAAAACCAACCAATTCACCCTGTGCATTCTTTGATTCGAACGGGGCATAAGTAGGATCGGTGCCAATGCGGACTTTTTGCGGAATTGCTGCGAATACGGTGGAAACGCTGGAAAGGGCCAGCGCTAAGGAGAGAGACAACGCCAGTTTTTTCATAACTATCCTCAACAGACTGTCATTCTAATGGATTTATTAGAAGTACTTACGGCAGTTATCGTGCCATTATTCGCCCCGGTAAGGCAAAGTATTCTGCGCCGGAAAGCAAATTTTTTCGCATCGGAAACGCTTAACTATGCACTTTTTAACATAGAGTGCGCAATTTCCTGTACCAAATTGATCCGCTTAAAGCACCGTTGCACCAATATCAGACAGAAATAGATACTCGTGGCCCGGAATCCGGGCCAGCGGGTGACTTAATCACCGTAAACGTTGAAGTCGAAGTATTTCTTCGCCATTTTGTCGTAGGTGCCGTCTTTGCGAAGCTCAGCCAGGGCTTTATCAAAAGCGGCCTTCAGTTCGCTATCATCCTTACGCAGGCCAATACCGGTGCCATCTCCGAAGAATTTTTTGTCTTTAACAGAAGGTCCGGCAAAGGCAAAATCTTTACCGGCTGGTTGCTTGAGGAAGCCTTCGCTGGCGGCGACCTCATCCTGCAAGGCGGCATCCAGGCGGCCCGCAGCGAGGTCTGAGTAGATTAAGTCCTGATTCTGATAAGCCACGACGTCGACCCCGTGGCTGCGCCAGCGTTCATTGCCGTAGGCCTCCTGGGTGGAGCCCTGCAGAACGCCGACGTGCTTGCCTTTCAGAGATTCCAGCGTCGGTTGAATCGGTGAGCCTTTGGCGGCAATCAGGCGAGAGTCCGCCGCATAGAGCTTGTCAGAGAACGCGATTTCCTGCTGGCGTTTTTCGGTGATCGATAACGAAGAGATGATGGCGTCGATTTTCTTCGCCTTCAGCGATGGGATCAGGGAGTCGAAATCGCTGCCAACCCAGGTACATTTTACTTTGATGCGCGAACAGAGCTCATTACCCAAATCAATGTCAAAACCCACGAAATCCCCTTTCGCATCCTTAGAAGAAAAAGGCGCGTAGGTGGCATCGGTGCCAATGCGAATACTCTGCGGCAGCGCGGCGAAGGCGCTGGAAGCGCTGCAAATGCTCATCATTAAAGAGAAAGCCAGGACCGTCTTCTTCATAGGTTACCCTTAAGTGTCGTGATGTTGTTATGTCATGCGTTGTCTTGTTATTGGTGCTGCCGACAAATCTTGCACGTTTTATGCCATTCTCTCAGTGCGTGCTGGAAACGGCGTTAAATTTGTTAAATAAAGGTTGCAAGTTTGTCTTGAAAGGGAAGATACCAGCAATAATGGATAAACCGCAGCGCCGTAGCGCAAAAAAACAAATTAAATGTTGAGGATTTGATCGAGGCGACAAAATTGCACTGCAGGAGCGCAGAGGTGAAGAAAGCGCACTATGTTAGTGCGCCCTACGCGCCCTGCCAGCGGGTAAAGAGGTCTGCAGGAAGAGAGATATCAAACTGATCGATAACGCGATTGACCGTTTGATTGATCACATCGTCAAGGCTTTCAGGACGATGATAGAACGCCGGAACCGGCGGCATAATCACTGCGCCCATTTCCGCCGCCTGGACCAGCAGACGCAGATGACCGAGGTGGAACGGCGTTTCCCGAACGCACAGCACCAGCGGGCGACGCTCTTTAAGCACCACGTCCGCCGCTCTGGTCAGCAGCCCATCGGTATAGCTATGAACAATGCCGGAAAGCGTTTTCATTGAACATGGCAAAATCACCATCCCGGCGGTTTTAAAAGAGCCGGAAGAGATACTGGCGGCGATATCACGGGCATCGTGCACTACGTCGGCCAACGCCTGCACCTCGCGCAGGGAGAAGTCCGTCTCCAGCGCCAGCGTCTGACGGGCGGCCTGGCTTAAAATAAGATGGGTTTCGACATCAGGCACCTCGCGCAAAACCTGGAGCAGGCGTACGCCGTAAATTGCGCCGCTGGCGCCAGAGATACCGATAATGAGTCGCTTCACGATGATTGCCCCTTTCACACGATGGCGCAGACTTTGCCGGATTATGCCTGCGGACGCAACCGCAATGAACTCTCACGAACCACTAACCGCACCGGCAACAACAGGTTTCTGTCACCCTCATCGCTGAGTAAAAGACGGAACGCATCGCGGCCAAGCTCACGCTTATCAATGGCCACCGTGGTTAACGGCGGCCAGGCCCATGCAGCAGCTTCAATATCATCGAAACCGACGATCGCAATCTCATCCGGCACCTTGATGCCCTTCCGCGCGCAAACTCTCATCGCCACCAGCGCCGCCATATCGTTATAAGCAAAGATAGCATCCGGCGGCTGCGGTAGCGCCAGCAGTTTCTCCATGCCTTCTACCAGCGGTTTTTCTATCTCCTTGACCGGGGGGACTTCGACTCGATACTCCTCGGCCAGAGAAATTCCGGCATCAAACAGCGCCTGCAGATAGCCTTCAGTACGCTGACGAATGCTGTAATGGTGCTGCGAATGGCCGAGTAAGGCAATACGCTTTCTTCCCTGTTCAAGCAGGTGGCGGGTGGCGATAAATCCGCCGTGATAGTTGTCAGGATTGGCACAGGGAAAATCCGCCGCCCACAAATCAACCAGGGCAACGGGGAGCGCCGTTTTTTTCAATTCCGCCAGTATCTCTGCTTCAAGATAACCCGCGCAGATCAGCGCGTCAGGCTGATGGAGATTAATCAACTCGCCAACTGAATCTCCCGGACCAATGGGCTGGAAGCTCATGGCAATTTCATTTTCTCTACAAGCGTCAGCAACGCCAAGCATGACGGTCGAATAGAACGGCAGAGCGCTGGCAATATTGTGTTCCCTGTGCATTAAAAACAGCAGCCGCTTGATGCGACCGTTGCGCAAGCGGCTAAAATCATAGCCTTCGGCTTCCGCTATCGACAGGATCCGCTGACGAGTCTCCTCGCTAAGCCCCGGCTGCCCTTTTAGCGCTCTTGATACTGCGGCAATCGACACGCCGCAGGCCGCCGCAATATCTTTAATTCTGGTCTTTTTTACCATTCCGTTCGTTTTCACCTGTTTTACGGGGTTTACGCTGATTATCCCTGCAGCGCCTGCTCTCCAGCCCATGCAGCGCCGCGTACGCCGCTGCTGTCGCCATGCGTTGCCGGCAAAACCGGCGTCACGCAGCGTCCACCGAATATGTACTTTGCCATTTCAGCCGATAAATCGCTATACAGCTCATCGACGCCCGACAGCCCCCCACCTATCACTATCACATCCGGATCGAGCGTATTCACGACGTTTGCGAAGGCGCGCGCCAGCTGATTACGGAATTGCCGCCACAGCGCCAGCGCTTGAGGGTGTCCTTCACGCATCTTCAACACCAGTTCTTCAGCGGTTCCGCGTCCTTCATTATGCAAGCGAAACTGTCGGACCAGCCCGCTGCCAGAGATAAACGATTCTACGCAGTTATGCTGACCGCAATAGCACAAGTGCGAAGGCCCATCGTGTTCCGGGGAATAGTGCGGCAAAGGATTATGCCCCCATTCACCGCTGCAGGCATTCGGCCCGGTCAGCAAACGCTGATGCACCACCACACCGCCGCCGCATCCGGTACCAAGTATCGCCCCAAACACCACTTCATGACCGGCGCCGCAGCCATCTATCGCTTCCGACAGCGCGAAACAGTTAGCATCGTTTGCGACAGCCACCGACTGGGAAAAATAGTCGCTAAGGATATCATGCAGCGGATGCCCATTGACCACCTGAATATTTGAATTTTTTACTAAACAAGTAGCGGTGTCAATCGCGCCGGGCAAACCGAATCCCAGGCTTAGCTTTTCGCCTGCCCAATCCTGCGCGGCATGGACTTCTCCAATGATACCCTGTAAGAACTGCTCAATACTGGCTTTCGGTGTCGCAATGCGCTGCTGCCAGACCAGTTTTCCCTTGTCATCCAGCACGACAGTCTCAACTTTGGTCCCACCGATATCCATTCCTAAATGCATTTAATTCGACCTTTTCTCGTAAAAATGATGCTCAGCTTAGCGAATAACGCAAAAAATCCCGGCATCCTTCACGGATAAATGTGATCAAGATCGGCATTAAAAATAATTTATAGTAAAAATCAAGATCAAAATCACAAGCACAAAAGTCAAAAATGTACGAAAAGAGAAGATTGGATCTATGCTCGGCAGCATATGAAGTTTACTAAAAACATAAAAACAGATCGTAATGACCTGTGTACCCTCACACTCTGCTTAGCAAATAAGGATTGGTTATGGCTACAGTCGATAATCTGGACACGAATGTGCAGATGGTTGATGCGGGCGAAACGCTCTCCACCCGCGAAAAAATAGGCTATGGGCTGGGAGATGCCGGTGGACACTGCATCTCTGACTTAATCAGCGGCTTCCTGCTTTTTTTCTACACCGATGTGTTCGGCCTCAGCCCGGCCATCGTCGGGGCAATGTTCTTTACCCTGAGAATTTTTGATGCGATATCAGACCCGGTTATGGGCGTTATTGCTGACAGAACCCGCAGCCGCTGGGGCCGCTTTCGCCCGTGGCAGCTCTGGACTGCCGTGCCGCTTGCGGTTATCGGCATCCTGACGTTTACCGTGCCAGACATGAGCCCAAACATGAAAATTGCCTGGGCGTTCGGGACCTATTTTTTGCTCTCTATTGGCTATACCGCCAATAACGTCCCCTACTGCGCCCTGATAAACGCCATGACCAACCGTCACGATCAGGTAATGTCCTGCCAGTCCTGGCGCTTTGTCTTAAGCGGTATCGCCGGCTTCCTGGTCTCCGTCGGGCTGCCATGGATGGTCGAGCTTTTTGGCCAGGGCAATCTGGCTAAAGGCTACCAGTACGGCGTGGCCGTGCTGTGTGCCGTTGGTATGATCATGTTTTTACTTTGCTTTTTCTGGGTCAAAGAGCGGGTTCCGCTGTCGCTGGCCGGAAAATTCACCCTGCGCCAGCATCTGCAAGGGCTGCGTAAGAACGACCAATTACTGCTGATGCTGGTAATGTCCTTCCTGCTGGTGAATATTCTGTGCATTCGCGGCGGCGGCTACATGTACTTTATCTCCTACGCGCTGCAGGGCAGCGCCGGCTTTATGTCGCTGTTTTTTGCCATCGTCACCGTGGCTGCGATTATTGGCGCGGTGATCGTCAACCCGCTTTCACGCCGCGTCGACATGGTTACGCTGTACTTCCGCACTAACCTGGTGCTGGTTATTTTCGGCGTGGCGATGTGGTTCCTGCCCACCGGCCCGCAGCATCAGACACTATGGCTGGTCTGTATCCTGATCAACAACGTTGTGCTTGGTTTCACCCTGCCGCTGCACTTCTCGATTATGGCCTTCGCCGATGATTACGGTGAATGGAAGAATGGCGTGCGTTCCTCCGGTATGAACTTCGCCTTTAACCTCTTTTTTATCAAGCTCTCCTGGGCCTCATCCGGCGGCATTATCAGCCTGTTGCTGATTCTGGTCGCGTACCGTCCAGGCCTGGAAAATCAAACTGCCGCGTCTATTCAGGGCATCACCCTGCTGCAAACCGTAATACCGGCAATTTTCCATCTGGTGCTGGCCCTGTGTCTGCTGAAGTGCCGACTGGACGGCCCAATGATGAAACGTATCTCTACCGATCTTAACCAAAGACATAGCCAAATTTCCTGAGGTAAACATGATGCAGTCTGATGTAATTGAAGCCGACCTGAACCGAATTACCGTTACCGATCCTTTCCTGGGAGAGTATCAGCGTTTGATTCGTGATGTCGTCATTCCTTATCAGTGGGAAGCGCTGAACGACAATATTCCCGATGCGGAGCCCAGCCACGCGCTGGCCAACTACCGCATTGCCGCGGGACAAGAGGATGGCCAATTTTACGGAATGGTTTTTCAGGATAGCGACGTCACCAAATGGCTTGAGGCGGTCGCCTGGTCGTTAAGCCAAAAACCTGACGCGACGCTCGAACAAACCGCTGACGAAGCGATCGAACTGCTGGCGCAAGCGCAGTGTGAAGACGGCTATCTCAATACCTGGTATACCGTAAAAGAACCGGGTCAGCGCTGGACTAACCTGGCAGAGTGTCATGAACTGTACTGTGCCGGGCATCTTTTTGAAGCAGCTGTCGCTTTTTATCGCGCCACCGGTAAACGTCGTCTGTTGGAAATTTCCTGCCGCTTTGCCGACCACATTGATACCGTCTTCGGGCCTAACCCCGGACAGCTTCGCGGCTATCCAGGACATCCGGAAATCGAACTGGCGCTGATGCGCCTGTATGAAGTCACCCGGGAACCTCGCTATCAGGCGTTGGCCTGCTTCTTCGTCGAAGAACGTGGGAAGCAGCCCTACTATTACGATATCGAGTTCGAAAAACGCGGCGGTACCCGGCACTGGATCGGTTGGGGCGACGCCTGGCCAGGAATGATCAAAGACAAAACTTACACCCATGCGCACAAACCGCTCGCTGAACAGAACGAAGCGGTCGGCCACGCCGTACGTTCGGTCTATCTGATGACCGGCCTGGCGCATATCGCCCGTATGACAAATGACGAAGAGAAACGTCAGACCTGCCTGCGGATCTGGAACAACATGGTGCAGCGTCGGATGTATATCACCGGTGGAATCGGCTCTCAGGGGATCGGCGAAGCTTTTACCAGCGACTACGATCTGCCCAACGATACCGCCTACGGCGAAAGCTGCGCTTCAATTGGCCTGATGATGTTCGCCCGTCGGATGCTGGAAATGGAAGGCGATGCGCACTATGCCGACGTGATGGAACGCGCTTTTTACAATACGGTACTCGGCGGGATGGCGCTGGACGGTAAACACTTCTTTTATGTTAACCCGCTGGAAACCTATCCGAAAAGCATTCCGCATAACCATATTTACGACCATATCAAACCGGTTCGCCAGCGCTGGTTTGGCTGCGCCTGCTGCCCGCCAAATATCGCCCGCACGTTGGTGGCTATCGGGCACTACCTGTTCACGCCGCGCCGGGATGCGCTGTTTATCAATTTCTACGCCGGAAGCGAAGCGCAGTTCACCATTAATGACCAGCCGCTGGCGCTAAAAATCAGCGGTAACTATCCATGGGATGAGGAGGTCAACATCACTTTCAGCCACCCGCAGGCCGTTCAGCATACGCTGGCGCTGCGCCTGCCGGAATGGTGTGAAGCGCCGCAGGTGCTCATCAACGGCGAAGCCGCGCAGGGCGAACAACTGAAAGGCTATCTGCATATTACGCGCCAATGGCAGCAGGGGGATGTCATTACGCTGCGCCTGCCGATGACCCTCCGCCGGGTCTACGCCAACCCGCTGGTTCGCCATAACGCCGGTAAAGTCGCCATTCAGCGCGGACCGCTGGTTTACTGCCTGGAAGAGGTTGATAACGGCGCCGAACTGCACAACCTGTCGCTGCCCAAAGCGAGTCAGATACGCGAGATTCCAGGGACCGGGGTGCTAGAAGGAAAAATCGTGCTGCAGGCGGAGGGGCTTCGGGTACTGACCGCCCAGGAGGATAAACCGCTCTACAGCTTCGACCATCGCCAGACGGCGGTAGAGAAACAGACCTTAACCTTTATTCCATGGTTTAGCTGGGCCAATCGTGGCGAAGGCGAAATGCGAATTTGGATCAACGAGGCCTGACCTCTAAAAACAAAAAGCCCGCAGTCTTCGGACCGCGGGCTTCCAGTGAATCAAGGCATTACCCTTCGTTGTGCATCTCCAGGTTTTCCACTTCGTTCTGCAGCTGAACCGCTTTTGCGTCGTCGTTGCGCAGAGAGTCAAGGAAATCCAGATAGGTCTGATCAACATCTTTAGTGACGTAGATACCGTTGAAGACCGAACATTCAAACTGCTGGATATCTGGATTCTCAGCGCGCACCGCGTCAATCAGATCGTCCAGATCCTGGAAAATCAGGCCATCCGCACCGATGATCTGGCGAATCTCATCCACTTCACGCCCGTGAGCAATCAGCTCATTGGCGGTCGGCATATCGATGCCATACACGTTCGGGAAACGAATTTCCGGCGCAGCGGAAGCCAGGTAGACTTTCTTCGCCCCGGCTTCGCGCGCCATCTCAATAATCTGCTCAGAGGTGGTGCCGCGCACGATGGAATCATCCACCAACAGCACGTTCTTATCGCGGAACTCAGCGCGGTTGGCGTTAAGCTTACGCCGCACCGATTTCCGGCGCAGCTGCTGGCCCGGCATGATGAAGGTTCGGCCTACGTAGCGGTTTTTAACAAACCCCTGGCGGTACGGCTTGTCGAGGATGCGGGCGATTTCCAGTGCGATATCGCAGGAGGTTTCCGGAATGGGAATGACCACATCGATATCCAGATCTTCCCACTCGCGGGCAATTTTCTCGCCCAGCTTCGTGCCCATATTGACGCGGGCGCTGTAAACGGAAATTTTGTCGATGAAGGAGTCCGGACGCGCAAAGTACACGTACTCGAACAGGCACGGGTTGCTGACCGGGTTTTCCGCGCACTGGCGAGTAAACAGCTGGCCTTTTTCGGTGATATACACCGCTTCGCCAGGCGCCACGTCGCGCAGGAACTCAAAGCCCAGCGTATCGAGCGCCACGCTTTCCGAAGCGACCATATACTCGGTACGGCCATCGCCAATATCGCGCTTGCCCAGCACCAGCGGACGGATGCCGTTCGGGTCGCGGAAGGCCACCATGCCGTGACCGATAATCATCGCCACGCAGGCGTAAGCGCCGCGAATCTGGCGGTTGGTGGCGGCAATCGCCGCAAAAATATTGTCGGCTTCCAGCGGGTAGTGGCGGAAGTTGTCCAGCTCGCTGGCAAAGATATTGAGCAGGATTTCGGAATCGGAGGTGGTGTTGATGTGGCGGCGTTTTTCTTCAAACAGCTTTTTACGCAGCTCGTGAGCGTTGGTCAGGTTACCGTTGTGCGCCAACGTAATACCATACGGTGAGTTGACGTAGAAAGGCTGAGCCTCAGAGGCGCTGGAGCTGCCAGCCGTCGGGTAACGAACGTGACCAATCCCCATATTGCCCTGCATACGCTGCATATGGCGAGCTTCAAAAACATCGCTCACCAGTCCGTTCGCCTTACGCAAACGGAAACAGTTGTTCGCATCAATGGTGATGATGCCTGCGGCATCCTGGCCACGATGCTGAAGCACCGTTAACGCGTCATAAATCGACTGGTTTACCGGCATGACACCGGCGATACCGACAATACCGCACATACGTCTTTTCCTCGTTAAGCTACATCCCAACGCTTATGCTTTGGGCAAGAAACTTGACGAGCTCTGCAGATAGTCAAAGAACCATCTGATAACGAAACTGAACTGCGGGATAAGCTCAGACTTTTGCCAGTCGTCGCTTTTCGCCATACCGGTAAAGCTATCGAGAAAGAACAGAATCGCTGAGACGATTAGCACACCGCGCAGGGCGCCAAAGCAGATCCCTAAGACCCTGTCGGTACCCGACAGGCCGGTTTTCTCCACCAGCTGACCTATCACAAAGTTTACGATAGCGCCGACGATAAGCGTTGCGATAAACAGTATCGCGATAGCAATCCCATTTCGGACCAGTTCGTCTTCAAAGCCCGTGAACCAGACAGCCAGGTAAGTGTAGTAATGACTGGCAACAAAGAAAGCACATCCCCAGGTTACCAGCGATAAAGCTTCACGAACAAAGCCGCGGATCAGGCTAACCAGTGAGGAAAAACCAATCACCGCAATTATGGCGTAATCAATCCAGACCATATACGTCCCACGATTTTACGCCCTGTCGTCCGGTTCGGGGCGCATTCTAACAGAAAAAGAAAACGTTTGCGTAGGGATTTCCGTGCCCTACATAAATAAAAATGGCGCTGAAAAAACATTCAACGCCATACTGCCTTTCGCCTCTTCAGGGCACGTCAGACAGGGGTTTCAGCTCGCTACTCTTTTAAAAAAGAGAGAGTTAGTTCGGGCTGTAGCCCATGACCACGCCGCTGAGTCCTGAAAGCTGCTTCAGTTCTCCAAGCTGGCCTTTAAGCTTATCCTTTGAGGTATCCGGCCCCACAAGAATACGGGTAATTTTACCCTGCACCGGTGTCGAAGGCGATGTGTAAACCTTAAAACCGGAAGCGCGCAGCTTGCCCACAATTTCGTTGACCTTATCGGCGTTCTTTAGCGCGCCCAGCTGCACTACGTATGCTTTACCGGTCGGCGCCGGGATTTCAGCCTGCTGCTGTGGCTTAGGCGGCGGCGTCTGCGCCGCAACCTGCTGCTGCTGTGGTTTCTCTACCGGCTTCGGCTGAGGTTTCGGCTGCGCCTGCGGTTTTGGCGCGACAACCGGCTCCTGAACCACATCAAAACTGTTGTTGTTCACCGGTATGCGCGACGGATCCAACGATGGCGCCGCGGCGTCACCGGCTCTCACCTCTTCCGCCGCCCCTTCCGGAGGCTGCGAAGGCAGCGCCTGAGTCGCCGCTGGCAGCATATCCGGCTCATCGCGGTCCCCTGGTTTGGGCACCAGCGGAATGGCGGCAAACTCATCCTGATAATGTTTTTTCTGACCATCCAGTAGCCCTGGCAGGATAATCACCCCCAGCGCTACCAGCACAATCGTCCCGACTAAACGGTTCTGAAACTTACTTGCCACCGGTTCTCCCCGCGTCTATTTCTTCCATTACATGCGCCACCGTGTGGAATGAACCACAGACCAGCACCGTATCTTCAGGTCTGGCATCCGCCATCGCCGCATGCCACGCTTGCGCAACGCTGGTATAGACTTTACCTGCGCGTAAATGTTCCAGCAGCTGCTCCGCCGTGGCTCCGCGCGGTCCTTCCAGCGGCGCGCAGTACCAGTCGTCAACTTCCGCCTGCAAATTCGCCAGCGTACCTGCGATATCCTTATCATGCAGCATACCAACAACCGCCAGTACGCGCCCCGTTTTCGATAAGGTTTTGAGACGCCCGGCGAGATAGGCCGCCGCGTGCGGGTTATGAGCAACGTCAAGGATCGTCCGCGGCGCTTCGCTGATTATCTGGAAACGCCCAGGCAGCATCGCGTTTTGAATGCCGTCGCGCATCGCCTGCTCCTTCACCTTAAGCCCGCTGGCGCGCAGGGCCGCGAGCGCGGTTGCCGCATTCGGCAGCGGTACCTGCGGCAGCGGCAGATCGTTTAACGTCCCCAGCCGATCGCGGAAGGACCAGCCTTGTTGACTGGCGTCGTACTGCCAGTCAACGCCACGGCGCAGGAGCTGCGCCCCTTTTTCGCTCGCCACCTCTGCGATGGTCAACGGCATATCGGGTTCGCCGACGATGGCCGGTTTGCCTGAGCGGAAAATCCCCGCCTTTTCACGACCGATACTTTCGCGATCGGGCCCCAGCCAGTCAGTATGATCGAGGGCAATACTGGTGACCACCGCCACGTCAGCATCGACGATATTGGTAGCATCAAGGCGGCCGCCCAGGCCCACCTCAAGAATCACCACATCCAGTCGCGCCTGCTGAAACAACCACAGCGCAGAGAGAGTACCGAACTCGAAATAGCTCAGGGAAATCTCGCCGCGCGCGGCTTCAATTTCGGCAAAAGAAGTCGTATGCGCGAGTTCCGGCAGCTCTTCGCCCTGCACGCGCACCCGCTCGGTGTAGCGCACCAGATGCGGCGAACTGTATACGCCAACCTTGTAGCCCGCCGCCATCAGCACCGATTCCAGGGTACGGCAGGTGGTGCCTTTGCCGTTGGTCCCCGCGACCGTAAAGACAAACGGCGCAGGTTTTATTACCGCCATCCGCTGCGCGACCTCGCTGACGCGCGCCAGCCCAAGATCGATAGTTTTGCTGTGCAGATGTTCCAGATAAGAAAGCCACGTAGCCAGGGGCGACGTGGCCTGAGGAATAGGTTGTTTTTCCATGATGTCCGGCAAGAGTTAGGATAACTACGCGTATAAAAAAGGGCAGCGCCGTCAGGCCTGCCCTCTGCATTATCAGGCCTCTGGTTCCTGATCCGGCACCGGTGGCACCACCTCACCTTCGTGAGCGGGTTCCGGATTTGGCGCCGGAAGATTCATTAGCTTCGCCAGAATGCTGGCCAGCTTCAGACGCATTTCCGGGCGGCGTACGATCATGTCGATCGCCCCTTTCTCAATCAGGAACTCACTGCGCTGGAATCCTGCCGGCAGCTTCTCGCGAACGGTCTGCTCGATAACGCGGGGACCGGCAAAGCCGATCAGCGCTTTCGGCTCGGCGATATTCAGATCGCCCAGCATCGCAAAGCTCGCCGAGACACCGCCCATGGTGGGGTCAGTCAGCACGGAGATATACGGCAATCCGCGCTCCTGCATTTTCGCCAGCGCAGCGGAGGTTTTCGCCATCTGCATCAGCGACATCAGCGCTTCCTGCATACGCGCGCCGCCGGATGCGGAGAAGCAAATCAGCGGGCAGTTGTCTTCCAGAGCCTGCTCAACCGCGCGGACAAAGCGCGCGCCGACCACAGAGCCCATTGACCCGCCCATAAAGGAGAATTCGAAAGCTGCGGCAACAACCGGCATAGCATGCAGAGTGCCTTTCATGACCACCAGCGCGTCTTTTTCGCCAGTCTCTTTCTGGGCTGAGGCCAGACGGTCTTTATACTTTTTCGAATCGCGGAACTTCAGCACATCTTTCGGCTCGAGCTCGCTTCCCAGCTCCACGAGGGAACCTTCGTCCAGCAGGCTATGCAGGCGGTTGCGCGCCGACATACGCATGTGGTGATCGCACTTAGGGCAAACCTCCAGGTTGCGCTCCAGCTCTGCGCGGTACAATACCTGACCGCAGCTGTCGCACTTGGTCCATACACCTTCAGGGATACTTGCCTTACGGGTGGGGGTTATATTGCTTTTAATTCGTTCAATCCAGCTCATTGATAACCTTTCTACCTGAACCTGGTCGATGCCAGTTTTGTCGCAAGGGGCGCATAATGCCATTTTTGCCCCTCACAGACCATGAATGTTGCACATTAAATCATAACATCCCGTAACATGGGATAAAAAAGTGGTCGAACCGCTCACACTTCACTCTTCGGACGGCGGCATACCGTCCGAAGATCGTCGCCGCGTTATTTCGCCTGTTTCGCCGCCGCCCGCTTGTGGCGGATGACTTCAATGACACCAGGCAGTACGGACAGAACAATAATCGCGACGATCAGCAGCTTAAGGTTTTCCTGTACGATCGGCAAATCGCCAAACAGATAACCCGCATAGGTAAATAACAGTACCCAAAGCAGCGCGCCAACGACGTTATACATCGCAAAATGACGATAGGACATATGCCCCATTCCCGCAACAAACGGCGCAAACGTTCTGACAATCGGCACGAAACGGGCCAGGATGATGGTTTTGCCGCCGTGGCGTTCGTAGAAGCTATGGGTCTTATCCAGATAGCTGCGGCGGAAAATTTTCGAATCGGGGTTGCTGAAAAGCTTTTCACCGAACAGCCGGCCAATCGTGTAGTTCAGCGCATCGCCAACAATCGCCGCAATGACCATCAGCAGCACCATTAAATGGACGTTGAGATCGTTAGTCGGCAGCGCGGAGAGCGCTCCTGCCACAAACAGCAGAGAATCCCCCGGCAGAAACGGCGTGACCACCAGGCCGGTTTCGCAGAACAGAATCAAAAACAAAATCGCGTATACCCAAATACCGTACTCCGCGACCAGCTCAGCCAGATGCACATCAATGTGCAGGATAAAATCGATTAAAAAGTGAATCAGATCCATAATTTGCGTTAGCCCTTAATGACCAGGTTAGTCCGCCAAAAACAGCGGGCCCATCGGCATGACAGGGAGGTCGTAGCGCGCCGGGTAATCCACCGCCACCAGATACAATCCTTCCGCCTTTGCCGTTGCGGCGGCAAGCGTCCTGTCTTTTGCCGCCAGAAGTTCTGCAATCCAGCTCTCTGGCTGGTTACCGGCACCTACTTCCATCAGACTGCCGACAATATTCCTTACCATATGATGTACAAAGGCATTCGCTTTGATGTCCACCACCACATATGCACCATAACGAGTGACATTAATGTGCATCACGTTCCGCCACGGCGTGCGCGACTGGCACTGCACCGCACGAAACGAGGTGAAATCATTCTCTCCCAGCAGGCACTGAGCGGCGCGCTGCATCCGTTCTGCATCCAGCGGGTGATAATAATGGGTTACGCCGCGGCTCAATACCGCCGGCCGCAGACGATGATTATAGATAACATAACGATAGCGGCGCGCGGTGGCGCTGAAGCGGGCGTGAAAATCCTCAGGAACCCGCTTCACCCAGCGAACCGCGATATCGCCGGGTAAATTGGCATTGACGCCCAGGGTCCATGCGGCATCCTGACGCTGCGAGCGCGTTTCAAAATGCACGACCTGACCGGTTCCGTGAACGCCGGCATCCGTACGGCCCGCGCAAAAAACGTTAACAGGCTCGTTCGCTACCTGCGAGAGCGCCTTTTCCAGCTTCTCCTGTACGCTGCGGACTTCGTTCTGCCGCTGCCAGCCGTAGTACTTGCTGCCATCGTATTCGATGCCCAGCGCGATTTTGTAGACCGGCAGCTGCTCCATCTCAGACATCAGTACAAATACTCCTGAACCAGCTTCTCAGCGATTTTCACCGCCATCAGCGCGCCGCCAAAACGAACGTTATCGGCGACTGACCAGAACTGCACCTGTTCAGGCATACCATAGTCGTTATGCACGCAGCCGACGGAAAGGCGGGCGTTGCCGGAAGCATCCCCGACCTGCGTCGGGAATTCGCCCTCTTCGGACAGCTCGATATCTTCCCCGCGGCTAAAGGCATCGCGCGCCTCTTCGGCCGCCAGTGGACGCTGCGCTTCAAAGCTCACCATCTGCGCGTGGCCATAGAACACCGGCGACTGCACGACGTTAGCGGAGATCATCAGACCGTCATCCTGCAGTATCTTGCGGGCTTCATCGACGATACGTCGCTCTTCGCGCACGCTTCCTTCACGATCGGGCAGCAGCGGCAGCATATTGAACGCCAGCTGGCGGCCGAAGAAATCATCGTCATCGATTGGCATACCGTTGAGTAATTTAGCGCTCTGGCCCGCCAGCGCATCAACCGCTTTTTTACCGTGAGCGGAAGCAGAAAGCAGGCTGGTTACGCTTATACGCGACAGACCGCCCTGATCGATCAACGGTTTTAACGCCGACAGCAGCTGGCTTGTCAGGCTATTCGCTACCGCGATAACGTTGCGGTTGCGGTAATCCGCCAGTACGAACGGGTTAACATCCGGCACCACCAGCGGCACATCCGGCTCCAGGGCAAACAGACCGCTTAAGTCAATCACCAGGCAGCCCGCGTTCGTGGCCTCTTCGACATACGCTGCGGTCGCTTCTACACCCGCGGCAAAAAATGCCAGCTGGGCCTGGGTCCAGTCGAACTCCGCCGCATCCTGAACGAGAACCGACTTGCCCGCAAAACGCAGATGTTCACCGGCGCTGTCGCTACGCGCAAGGGCATAAATATCCCCCACCGGGAACTGACGATCGGCAAGAGTTTCGAGCAGGGCTTCGCCTACGGCGCCCGTTGCGCCCAGTATGGCAATATTCCAGCCTTCAGACATGGTGGTGTACTCCAGAAAAAAAGCGGCCCTGCCGGATTATCCAGCAGGAGCATTAAGATGATATTAACGAACAGGATGATGTACGGCGTTAAAGCCAAGCTGGCGCAGCAGCGTCGCCGCCTGGGCATCACTACACTGCACGTACAGCGAAGACCATTCGCGACGTTCCTGGTAATTCTTGCGCAGCTTATCGAACTCGCCCGCAACGCCCGCGACTTTTCGCAGCGGCGCATCATCGCGGCGCACATCATACACCAAATGCGCCAGCCGTTTTAGCGTTGCCTGATCGAGCGGCCCGTGCAGCGTAATGCGACCAAACTCCGGCGCCGGTAGCAGCGTGTCCAGCGCCACCTGCTGCGGGTGGCCAATAAACGCGCTGTAGGCCTCAAAAACCTGGGTCGTACCGCGCGCTTTTCCTTCAAGGGTGTAGCCGGCAATATGCGGCGTACCAATATCCACCCGCTTGAGCAGCTCGATATTCAGGTCCGGCTCCGGCTCCCAGACATCCAGCACCACGCTTAACGGCTGATTTTCCTGTAGTCGTTTAAGCAGCGCAGCGTTATCCACCACTGCCCCACGGCAGGCGTTGATTAATATCGTCCCTGGCTTCAGGCGGCGAATCAGCGCCTCATCCGCCAGGTGCAGCGTTTTGTACTGCCCTTCCTTATAGAGCGGCGTATGGAAAGTCAGAATGTCGGCTTCCTGCACCAGCTCGTCAAGAGGACGGAAGTCGCCCTCATCGCCGCGATCGGCGCGCGGGGGATCGCAAAGCAGCGTTTTAATTCCCAGCGCCTCGAGACGTTTGTGCAGGCGCCCGCCCACGTTGCCGACGCCTACGATCCCGACGGTACGGTCGCGCAGCGCAAAGCCATCGCGTTCAGCCAACATGAGCAGCGCTGAAAAGACATATTCCACCACCGCGATAGCGTTACAGCCCGGCGCCGCGGAAAAACCGATTCCCGCCCGCTGCAGCCACGCCTGATCGACATGGTCGGTGCCTGCCGTTGCGGTGCCAACAAATTTGATAGCCTTGCCGGAGAGCAGCGCTTCGTTAACTTTGGTGACGGATCGCACCATCAGCGCATCAGCGTCATTGAGCGCTTCGACCGGAACGGGACGACCCGCAACGGCCTTCACTTCCCCCAGGCGGCTAAAAAGCTCGCGCGCATAGGGCATATTTTCATCAACGAGGATTTTCACGGTTCAGTACCTGTCTGAGAGCGAGAGTAAACCGGGGAAGTGTGCCATAATCTGCCCGCCAGGAACATCACCACCCGGCCCTGAGTACAGTAATTTAGTACAGCACTACGCAAAGGATTAATCATGACGCATCCCGTTTCAGGTATGTCCGATCGCCCTCCGGGGACAGGCGAACCTCCGCTCACTACCCAGCAGCGCACCGCGCTTGAGCGGCTCATTACGCGCCTGGTGGCGTTAACATCGCAGCAAAGTGCGGAAGTGTGGGCCTGCGTAAAGCACGATCTGAGCCTGAAAAACGACGCCCCGCTGTTGGCAAGCCATTTTGCGGCCGCCGAACACAGCCTGAACCACCGCTTAATCCTTGCCCAACAGAATCACCACCGCCGGCAAATCCTGGCGCAGCTGAGCGAACTGCTGAACCAGGGTAATAATCGTCAGGCGGTCAGCGATTATATTCGTCAGCATGACGGTCAAACCGCGCTGCATGCGCTCACCCAGCCGCAGCTGGAGAATGTTTTGCAACTGCTGCAAAGCGGCCAGCTCTCGATTCCTCAGCCGCAGCAGCGCCCGCCAACCCATCGTCCACTGCTGCCAGCGGAGCACAATACGCTCAATCAACAGGTGACCAAACTGGCAGCAGCTACCGGAGAGTCCAGCAAGCTCATCTGGCAGTCGATGCTGGAGCTAAGCGGCGTCAAAAGCGGGGAACTGATCCCGGCGACCCACTTCACTCCCCTCTCTTACTGGCTCCATGCGCGGCAAACGCTCAGCACGCAGGCTACGCCGACGCTGATGTCATTGCAGGCCGCCTTGAAGCAGCCGCTTGAAGCTGCGGAGTGGCAAAGAGTGATGGATTTTGCGCAAACCAGCTGGCACGCAACGGCGCAAACGCCGCTAAGCGCAGCCCAGCTGCTGACGCTGCTGAACAAAATTTTCGTGCTCAGGGTCGCCAGAGCGCAAGAGACGCTGGCGATCCCGCCGGTTCAGGCGCCGCCTTCATCGCCGTGGCTGGCGTTTAAAAAGCCGTGGACTATCGCGTTGACGCTGCTCGCGGTGCTTATTTTGCTGTGGTTGGTGATTTAACCGCCTGTTCGGCCCGTATACCGGGCCGAACAAAAGGCCTATTTACGCAGCGATACCAGCGTAATGAGGATCCCCAGCACGGCGCATATTGCCGCCGCCAGGAAGACGGAAGAATAGCCTAAAGAAGTCGCAAGCAATCCGGTAAGCGGGCCGGTGACGCCGTAGGAGATATCCTGAAACGCGGCGTAGCCGCCAAGCGCCGTTCCTCGAACCTGCGGCGGTACCCGCTTCACAACCTCTACGCCCAGCGCCGGGAAGATAAGCGAGCAACCGCAGCCGGTTAGCGCCGCGCCCGCCAGCGCGACCCAGGCATTGGGCGCCTGCCAGAGCAGCGCCAGGCCTACCGCCTCAATCAACAGCGAAACGATGGCCACTTTCACCCCACCGAAGCGGTCCGGCATCCAACCAAACAGCACGCGCATCAGCACAAATGCTCCACCAAACGCGGTTAAGGTAAAACCGGCCATCGCCCAGCCGTTGCTGGCGAAATAGAGGGAGACGAACGTGCCTATCACCGCGAAACCGACGCCCTGCAGTCCAAGACCAATACCGGGCCGCCAGATCATTCCCACCACGCTCCACAGCGACGGACGCTCGCCGCCGAGGGCGGGAATTTTACGCACCGTGCCGTTAATCGCCCACGCCACCAGCGGCAGCACCATGGTGACGCCGGCCAGCGCTGCAACGCCGTAATGGCTGTAGATCAGCAGCCCCAGCGGAGCTCCTGCCGCCAGCGAGCCGTATATCGCCATGCCGTTCCACGACATCACTTTACCTGAGCGCATCGGGCCCACCAGCCCCATTCCCCAGCTTAAATTGCCGGTGAGCAGCTGGCTTTCACCAAACCCCAGGATCAGACGGCCCAGCACCAGCAGGCCAAACTTCGCCATTACGGGGACCGGCAGCAGCGCGGCGCATAGCCAGGCACCTCCAGCCAGCGCACAGGCCAGCATCCCCTGTAGCACAGAGCGTTTCGCGCCGTACTGGTCCGCCAGACGACCTGCATAGCCGCGGGTTAATACGGTCGCCAGAAACTGGATACCAACGGCGATACCAACCATGGTGTTGCCGAAGCCCAGTTCCTGATGGACGAACAAGGGGATAACCGGCAGCGGCAGGCCAACGGTCATATAGGTAAGAAAAACGGCGAAAGTGATCCGAAACAGCGAACCATTCGCTGAAGGCGTTTTTTTTGTTTCAGTGACTGCGGACATGCTTTACTCCAGTTCGCAGAGTAAGGCGAGGTGATGGCCACGCCCTCTCCACCTGATTATCAGGTTTAAGGCGCGTTGGATGACGTTAAACGCTTACGCATTATCTGAGAGAATAATGTTGTGGCAGGAGTTTGCCTTTACACCCAGGGGTCTGTCAAGAATACAAAAAAGGGGAGCCGGCAGGCTCCCCTTGCAAAGCGTGCTCGTTATGCGCTGTATTTACGCATCACCAGCGTGGCGTTAGTACCGCCAAAGCCGAAGCTGTTAGACATTACGGTAGTCAGCGCACGCTCGGTCGGCTCGGTCACAATGTTCAGACCAGCTGCCTGTTCGTCCATCTCTTCAATGTTGATGCTCGGGGCAATAAAGCCGTGTTCCAGCATCAGCAGAGAGTAGATAGCCTCCTGTACGCCAGCGGCGCCCAGGGAGTGACCGGTCATCGCTTTGGTCGCGGAGATAGCCGGGCTGTTATCGCCGAAGACTTCGCGAATCGCCCCCAGCTCTTTCACGTCGCCTACCGGCGTAGAGGTACCGTGGGAGTTCAGATAGTCAATCGGCGTATCTACGCCTTCCATCGCCATCTTCATGCAGCGAACCGCACCTTCACCGGACGGGGCAACCATATCTGCGCCATCGGAAGTTGCGCCGTAGCCAACGATTTCAGCATAGATGTGCGCGCCGCGCGCCAGAGCATGTTCCAGCTCTTCAACCACAACCATACCGCCGCCGCCAGCAATAACGAAACCATCACGGTGGGTATCATAAGTACGGGAAGCTTTATCCGGCGTTTCGTTATATTTGGTGGACAGCGCGCCCATCGCGTCGAACTCACACGCCATCTCCCAGCACAGCTCTTCGCCGCCACCGGCAAACACGATATCCTGTTTGCCCAGCTGGATTTGTTCCACAGCATTACCGATGCAGTGCGCAGACGTTGCGCAGGCGGAGCTGATGGAGTAGTTCACACCGTAAATTTTGAAAGGTGTTGCAAGACAAGCGGAGACCGCGGATGCCATCGCCTTGGTCACCACATAAGGACCTACAGCTTTCAGGCCGCGCGGGCTGCGCATGGCATCAGCGCCAAAAACCTGAGACTTAGAAGAACCGCCAGAACCGGCAATCAGGCCCACGCGCGGGTTTTGCTGATAGACCTCATCTTTCAGGCCTGCATCTTCAATCGCCTGCTGCATGGAGAGATAGGAATAGATAGAGGCATCGTTCATGAAACGAACCACTTTACGGTCGATCAAACCGGTTGTATCCAGTTTAACGTTGCCCCATACGTGGCTGCGCATTCCCGAATCTTTAAACTCTTCAGAGAAAGTGATCCCGGAGCGTCCTTCACGCAGAGATGCCAGGACTTCCTGCTGGTTATTACCAATACTGGAAACGATGCCCAGGCCAGTAATCACTGCACGTTTCATTCAATACCTCTGTAAGTCGCACTATATTAAGTTTCGAGTCGCACAATAGCGTACACTTGTACGCCGAACAAGTCCGATCAGCCAATTTGTGTATAAATTTGCGCCCTCAGGCACACATCGTTAAGATCGTTCTACGCCTTGTGATTCGAGTAACTTACGTGAAACAAAACGCCATACAACCTGCCAACCTGGAATTCAACGCTGAGGGTACACCTGTTTCCCGAGATTTCGACGATGTCTACTTTTCCAATGACAACGGTCTGGAAGAGACGCGCTACGTTTTCCTCGACGGCAACCGGCTCAACGAACGTTTTTCAACACATTCACGTCCGTTATTTGTGGTTGCCGAAAGCGGGTTCGGTACCGGCCTTAACTTTCTGACGCTGTGGCAGGCGTTTGACGTTTTTCGCCGCGATAACCCTCAGGCTACCCTGCAAAGATTACACTTCATCAGTTTCGAAAAATTCCCGCTGCGCGCGGACGATCTGCGCCTCGCTCACCAGCACTGGCCGGAGCTTGCGCCCTGGGCCGAGCAGCTGCAGGCCCGTTGGCCACTGCCGTTTGCCGGCTGTCATCGACTACTGCTGGACGAGGGCCGCGTCACGCTGGATTTATGGTTTGGCGATATTAACCAGCTGACCAACGAGCTGGACGACTCGCTCAATCAGCAGGTAGACGCCTGGTTTCTGGATGGCTTTGCGCCCGCCAAAAACCCGGACATGTGGACGGCGGAACTCTTTGCGGCAATGGCTCGCCTGGCGAGACCCGGCGGCACTCTGGCCACCTTTACCTCCGCAGGTTTTGTGCGCCGCGGGCTGGAGGAAGCCGGTTTCAGCATGCAGAAACGCAAGGGCTTTGGCCGCAAGCGAGAAATGCTCATCGGGGAAATGAATCAACAACTCAACTTTCCCGCGCGTGCGCCGTGGTTTGCCCGCGGCGGCACCGAACAGCGCGATGCGGCGATTGTTGGCGGAGGGATCGCCAGCGCCCTGCTCGCTCTGGCGCTGCTGCGGCGCGGGTGGCAGGTGACACTATACTGCGCCGATGACGCTCCGGCACAAGGCGCATCCGGCAATCGCCAGGGAGCGCTCTATCCGCTGCTCAGCCAGCACGACCCCGCCCTGGCCCGCTTTTTCCCCGCTGCATTTACTTTCGCTCGCCGCCTCTACGACGATCTGCCGGTCATGTTCGATCATGACTGGTGCGGGGTGACGCAGCTGGGCTGGGATGAAAAAAGCGCGCATAAAATTGCCCAGATGGTTGAGCTTAATCTGCCGCCGGAAATCGCCCTCGCCGTTAATGCGCAGAGCGCTGCGGAACAAGCAGGAGTGGAAACCGGCTGCGGAGGAATAACCTATCCTGCCGGAGGCTGGCTGTGCCCCCAGCAGTTAACCGCAGAACTGCTGGCGCTCGCCGCCACTCGCGGATTACGGGTTCACTACCGCTATCCCGTAGAGACTATCAGCGCGGACAATACCGGCTGGCAATTAAACGATCGTCAGTTTCATGAAGTCGTGGTGCTGGCCAATGGCCATCAGGTAACCCGCTTCAGCCAGACGGAGCATCTTCCGATGTATCCCGTCGCCGGCCAGGTCAGCCATATACCAACAACGCCAGGGCTATCGGCTTTACGCCAGGTGCTGTGCTACAACGGCTACCTGACGCCGCAAAACCCGCACAACCAGCAGCACTGCATCGGCGCCAGCTATCATCGTGGACAGACAGATACCGCGTTTAGCGCCGACGATCAGCAGCAGAATCGACAGCGTCTGATAGACTGTTTCCCGCAGGCGCAATGGACGCGGGAGGTTGACGTAAGCGCGAATGAGTCCCGCAGCGGCGTGCGCTGTGCGACGCGCGATCATTTGCCGATGGTCGGCAGCGTGCCTGATTATGACGCGACCTTAAGTGAATATGCCTCGCTGGCTGAACATCAGGATAAGGCCGGAGCAGCGCCGGTTTACCGCAATCTTTATATGCTGGGAGCGCTGGGTTCGCGCGGCCTCTGCTCCGCCCCGCTCGCGGCAGAGATCCTCGCGGCGCAAATGAGCAATGAGCCATTACCGATGGATCAAGAGACGCTAGCTGCGCTGAATCCGAACCGGCTATGGGTAAGAAAACTGCTGAAAGGGAGAGCGGTGAAATAATAGCGGAGGAACCGTGCCCGGCGGGATGAACGCCGGGCGTCGGCTTAAGGAAGCGCTACAGAACTACGCCTGCATCGCCTTCTGATACAAACTGTCCCACATTCCCTGCACCAGTATCTGATCCGGCGGCGACAGTTCGCCCGCGCTGATGGCTTTTTCCAGGCTTTGGGTCACTTTATCATGCACCGCCTGCGCAGTATGCTCCCCTTCTCCTTCCAGCTCGGCCACCGCCAGCGTCAGGTGGCCGCGCAGATAACCGCCGGCAAACAGTTCATCATCACTGGCGTGGTCTACCATACTGTCAATTAACGCCAGAATGCGTGATTCAAACTCCGCGATCATCTTCTTTCCTCATATTATGTAAAGCGTGGCCTTAGTGCAGGTCTTCCGGCCACGGGAACTGTTCTGCCGTCAAAGGCGGCGTTTGGTAATATTCTTGCAGCGCCTTGATAAAACGCGCGGGACGCTCAGGGATCCCTTGCTCCAGATAGATCATGACCTGGGCATGTACCCGCCGCTGAAAAGCGATCCGATCGGGTTCAAAATCCCCTTCCAGATTGTCGCAGCTGACGTTAAACGGATATCCCGCCGCCACGCAAAACAGCCAGTCGAACGCCTGAGGCTTCACCTCGACGTCTTCAAATTTTGACTGGGTCATCGCGTCGCGCCCGTCCGGGCAGTACCAGTAACCGAAATCAACCAGCTCGCGGCGCGCCTTTCCGGCAATGCACCAGTGCGAAATCTCGTGCAGCGCGCTGGCATAAAAGCCGTGGGCAAAGACGATGCGGTTGTAGGGCACCTCTTCATCTGCTGGAAGATAGATCGGTTCGTCATCGCCTTTAATCAGACGGGTATTAAAATCAACGGCAAAACAGCCGTCGAAGATTTCGATCAGCTGTTCGTATTTATGCGTACTGTTCATTAGTTCATCCCCAACCAGCGGAGGATCTCCTGTCCATGGCTATCATAAAGAAGTTTCGCGCTCATCACCGCCGACACCACAACGATCATTGGCCGAATCAGTGACTGTCCTTTGCTCAGCACCAGTCGCGATCCCGCGCGAGCGCCGATAAACTGCCCGGCCATCATCACAAAGCCGGTCGCCCAAATCACCTTACCGCCAATAATAAACAGCAGCAGGCCGCCAACGTTGGACGTCGCGTTAAGCAATTTTGCATGCGCGGTCGATTTCGCCAGATTGAACCCCGCCAGGGTGACGAAAGCCAGCGCGTAAAAGGATCCGGCGCCCGGGCCAAAGAAACCATCGTAAAAACCGACGCAGCCGCCAGCCACCAGGGCAAACGGCAGACCGTACAGACGTCGCTGCCGGTCCTCTTCGCCGAGTTTAGGCATCAGCAGAAAATAGAGGCCAATGCCGATAACCAGGATTGGCAGTATCTGTTTGAGAACATCAGACTGGACGTGCTGGACCAGCAGCGCGCCGCCGGTCGAGCCGAGAAAGGTCATCAGAATATTGAGCTTCTGGTCGGCCAGATTCACTACCTTGCGGCGGATGAAATAAAGCGAAGCGGACAGCGACCCGCCGCAGGCCTGCAGCTTATTCGTTGCCAGCGCCTGCGCTGGAGGAAGACCCGCCGCCATCAGGGCCGGGACGGTTAATAGCCCGCCGCCGCCCGCCAGGGAGTCAATAAATCCCGCCAGAATGGCCACGAAAAACAGCACCACCATTACCGTCGGCGACACCATAAAAAGATCGATAAAACTATCCATTAAAGAACATGCTCATCCAGTAGCGCCTGGCAGGAAGGCGGCAGCGGAGGCGGCGTCTTCTTCACAGGTGGGGTTGATCCTGGTTTAGGGGGTTCAAACCAGCTTTGCAATTCCGCACCGCAGCCATCGCCGGCCGGTGGCGGAGCCTGATCTTCGCACTCAAGGCTGCCTGCCGGACAGCGCAGGCGCACGTGCATATGCGCCCGGTGCTGGAACCATGGGCGAACTTTGCGTAGCCAGTCGCGATCGTTACCGGCATCCAGGCACAGTTGCTGCTTAATTGCCGGGTTGACGAAAATACGCGTGACGTCGCTATCTTCCGCCGCCATCTTAATCAGCTGGCTAATTTGCGGGCTCCACAACGAGGGCACGACGCGCTGACCATCGCGGGCCACCAGATCCAGCGCCTGCGGCTTCAGCAGCTGAGCTGAACTCCAGCGCGCCTGCGGAAGCTGCAGAAAAATATCGACGTCAAGCCCGGACTGATGGCTGGCATGACCGCCGTTGAAACGCCCCCCGGCCGGCATCCCCATATCGCCAATCAGTACCGTTCCCATACCTCTGTTATACGCCTGGTTGCTTAGACGCTGAATAAACTGCACGAGATCCGGATGGCCGAAGTAGCGGCGCTGATCGGTACGCATCACCTGATAGCCGGTGGCGTTTAACGGCAGCGCCTGCGCGCCGACGATGCAGCCATTGGCAAATGCACCGATCGACTGCGGGCTGCCGCTGATGGGCTGGGAGATTTTCTGCCACGGCGTTGCCGCCAGGCTGGTACCGCTGGCGAGAAGCGCCAGCAGTGCGATAACGGTTTTTTTCATCTATTACCAGCGTGGAATTGATGTCGTCACGTCGCCATTTTGCGCGCGCTGACGCATAAAGTGATCCATAAGCACGATCGCCAGCATCGCTTCGGCAATCGGTACCGCACGAATGCCAACGCAGGGATCGTGACGCCCTTTGGTGATCATCTCGACTTCTTCGCCAGAGCGATTAATCGTATGTCCCGGAACGGTAATACTGGAGGTAGGCTTCAGCGCAATGTTCGCCACGATCTGCTGACCGCTGCTGATACCACCGAGAATGCCGCCCGCGTGGTTGCTCTGGAAACCCGCTTTGGTAATTTCATCGCGGTTTTCGCTGCCGCGAAGCTTCACCACCTCAAAACCATCGCCAATTTCCACGCCCTTCACCGCATTAATGCTCATCAGCGCGTGCGCAATGTCCGCATCGAGGCGGTCAAATACCGGCTCACCGAGCCCCGGCGGAACGCCATCGGCCACCACGGTTACTTTCGCTCCGATGGAGTCGCCCTCTTTTTTCAGGCCGCGCATCAGTTCATCGAGCGCTTCAATTTTCTCCGGATCCGGACAGAAGAACGGGTTTTGTTCAACCTGTTCCCAATCTTTGATAGCCAGAGGAATATCCCCCATCTGGGTCAGGCAGCCGCGAATCACAATCCCGAATTTCGCGGCGAGGAATTTCTTGGCAATCGCTCCGGCAGCCACGCGCATAGCGGTTTCACGGGCAGAGGAACGACCGCCGCCGCGATAGTCGCGCAGGCCATATTTCTGTTCGTAGGTGTAGTCAGCGTGACCCGGGCGGAAAACGTCTTTAATCGCGCCGTAATCCTGAGAACGCTGATCGGTATTCTCAATCAGCAGACCAATGCTGGTCCCGGTAGTCACCCCCTCGAATACGCCGGAGAGGATTTTAACCTGGTCCGGTTCGCGGCGCTGGGTAGTATAGCGCGATGTTCCCGGACGTCGGCGATCGAGATCGTGCTGCAGATCGGCTTCGGTTAGCGGAATGCCGGGCGGTACGCCGTCGACGATACAGCCCAGCGCCAGGCCGTGCGATTCGCCAAACGTCGTGACGCGAAAGAGTTGTCCAATTGTGTTTCCTGCCATCACGGCTCCGTTCTTGTCGTTATGTTTGCGTGTTGTTTTAGTCTTTATAGATGCCGAAATGCGCGCGGGCGGCAATCAGCTGCGGTTTAGTCAGCATAAAGACGCCATCGCCGCCGTTTTCAAACTCCAGCCAGGTAAATGGAACGTCAGGATACTGTTCCATCAGATGTACCATGCTGTTGCCGACTTCACAAATCAGGATACCGTCATCGCTGAGATAATCCGGCGCGCAGGCCAGGATCCGCCGAGTCAGCTTCAGGCCATCGCTACCGGACGCCAGGCCGAGAACCGGTTCATGACGATATTCACCCGGCAGGTCGGACATATCTTCTTCATCGACGTACGGCGGGTTAGTGACGATCAGATCGTATTGCACCTTCGGCAGGTCGCGGAACAGATCGGAGCGAATTGGCGTCACGTGGTGAATTAAGCCATGGTCTTCTACGTTCTGCTCGGTAACGGCCAGCGCGTCAGGGGAAATATCGACCGCATCGACTTCCGCTTCCGGAAAAGCGTAAGCGCAGGCGATAGCGATACAGCCGCTGCCGGTGCACATATCGAGGATGTGCTGCGGATAGTGGTCAATCAGGCCGGAAAAATGGTTATTAATGAGTTCGCCAATCGGCGAGCGCGGCACCAGCACGCGCTCATCGACGTAAAACTCATGTCCGCAGAACCAGGCTTTGTTGGTCAGATAAGCGACCGGAATGCGTTCGTTAATGCGGCGAATCACGCGCTCAACGATGCGGTGTTTCTCACTGGAAGTCAGGCGCGCGGTGCGCATATCTTCCGGAATATCGAGCGGCAGATACAGCGACGGCATCACCAGCTGCACCGCTTCGTCCCACGGGTTGTCGGTACCGTGTCCGTACCAGATATTTGCAGCGCTGAAGCGACTAACCGCCCAACGCAGCATGTCCTGAATGGTATGAAGCTCATTAACGGCTTCATCAACAAAAATTTTATCCACGCTATCCCCCAGGGCACGCTCTGCTATAAATTCGGCGGCTAGTTTGCCACGAAGACGGGGATAAATCAGCATTCTTACGTCACGCTGAGGGGGAAAAAGAGGTTTTCCTTGCCTGGATGCGTGGCGAGTCGGGTAAACTACCGGCAAAGAAAAAATGAGACCAGGTAATGAAAAAGAAAACAACGCTAAGCGAGGAGGATCAGGCATTGTTCCGGCAGCTAATGACCGGCACTCGTCAGATTAAGCAGGACACCATTGTTCACCGTCCGCAGCGCAAAAAAATCGCTGAAGTACCGCCCAAGCGGCTGCTCCAGGAGCAGGCCGATAACAGCCACTACTTTTCCGATGAGTTTCAGCCGTTGCTGAATACCGAAGGATCGGTGAAGTATGTGCGTGCTGACGTCAGCCACTTTGAGCTGAAAAAACTGCGTCGGGGTGATTATTCGCCGGAGCTGTTTCTCGATCTGCACGGTTTGACCCAGCAGCAGGCCAAGCAGGAGCTGGGGGCGTTGATTGCCGCCTGCCGTCGCGAGCACGTATTTTGCGCCTGCGTAATGCACGGGCATGGGAAGCATATTCTCAAACAGCAAACGCCGCTATGGCTGGCTCAGCACCCGCATATCATGGCGTTTCATCAGGCACCAAAAGAGTACGGCGGTGACGCCGCACTGCTGGTACTGATTGAAGTTGAAGAGTGGCAACCGCCGGAGCTTCCGTAAAACGTCGGCTCCGGAGGAAATCAGATAGCTTTCGCCATCTTCAAATTGCAGGGGCTCATTTGCCAGTTGAACTCGCCTTTGCCGCTGGCATCAAGCGTAACGCAGGCAATCGCCGAAGTGGTGAACATCGGGGGAGTTTCCCCCGGGCACAGCTCTGAGACGAGGTACCCCACCAGAGGGAGGTGGGACACGACCAGCGCCGTCGCCACACCTTCATTCGCCAACGCCTGGAGATAAGCGCTGACCATGCCAACATCGCCGCACGGCGTGAGTTCCGGCATCACGTCGACATCTTTTGGCAGATTCATGCACTCCCCAACGATTTCCAGCGTCTGTTCTGCACGCAGGTAGGGACTGACAAGAACTCGCTCAATATCCACTTTTTGACCTTTCAGCCAGGTTGCCATCTGACGAGACTCATCGCAACCGCAGACGGTTAATGGACGAACCGAGTCACTGGCTGCATCGAGGGCAGCGTCGCCGTGACGCATGATAAAAACTTGCATATTGCACCGCTTTTGTTAACCAGAAGCACCGCGGTCTTACCCACGTAGACGATACGCAGGTGACCCGGTGGCCGGGCATTGTGCCTGATCCATTCAACGAATGAAACGCTGTTTTTTACCTCAATGGCGTAAGTATAGTCAACTATCGCTTACAAAATCGCCAAAGCACCGCGCCATTCACTAACGGATTTACCTTCTTTGACCACAACTTAGGTCGTACGTTCATCAGCGGGCCAAAAGGTCGCCCCCTGCTCGGCCATGTGTAACAAAGTGTCACATGGTGTAAAACGCGGGCCGTATTGAGCGGCCAGACGCTGCAAAATCGCTGCGACTTCCCCCGCCCCCAATCTATCCATATAGCGGAACGGGCCGCCAAGGAACGGCGGAAAACCAATGCCAAACACGGCGCCGATATCGCCATCGCGAGCGTTGCGAATAACCTGCTCATCGAAGCAGCGCGCCGCTTCGTTGAGCATCATCATGACGCAGCGTTCCGCCACCTGCTGCGCGGACAAGCGCGCCTGTGGAGAAGCGATACCCAGCAGGTTGTAAATCGCCAGGTCGGGCCGTTTTTTGCTTTTACGCCCTTTTGCCGCATAAAGATAGAAACCCCGGTTATTTTTTCTCCCTTTGCGATCGTCATTCAGAATTGCGCTAATGATGTTTGCAGGCGGGCTAAAACGCTCTCCCCATGCCGCCTCCAGAACGGGAATAATTTTAGTGCCGGTATCGATCCCCACTTCATCAAGAAGCTGAATTGGCCCTACCGGAAAGCCAAATTGAACCAACGACTTATCAATGTGATCGATCGGCTCCCCTTCTATTAACAGGCGCATGGCTTCATTAATATAGGGCGCGAGAATTCGGTTAACATAAAATCCGGCTTTATCCGCGACGACAATCGGCGTTTTCCCCTGCAGCTTCGCCAGCTTTACCACCGTGGCAATAGTCTGCCGATCGGTACCACGATGTGGAATCACTTCGACCAGCGGCATTTTTTCTACCGGGCTAAAAAAGTGCAGGCCGATAACCCGCTGAGGTCTGCTCGCTTGCGCCGCGATCTCTGCGATCGGTAAAGACGACGTATTAGAGGCAAAGATCGTCTCCGGGTGGCAGTGTTGTTCCACTTCGCTGACCATTTTCTGCTTGAGCGCCAGATCTTCAAATACCGCTTCGATCACCACATCGCGATGGGCAAAACCCTGGTAATCCAGCGAACCGGTAATCAACCCCATCTGGCGATCGCGCTCGCTGGCGCGCAGATAGCGGCGGCGCACCTGTTTATCGAGCAGATCCCAACTGTATTTCAATGCATGATTTATCCCGCGCGGCTGAATGTCCTTAATGCGGACCGGCAATTCTCCTTTGCATGCGGTGACGTAGGCGATGCCGCCCCCCATCAGTCCTCCGCCAAGAATGCCTACGCTACGCAGCGCGACGGGCTGCGCATCCGCACCGCGATCTTTTTTAAGATCGGTGCTGGCGAAAAAAATCGATCGTAGCGCCTGCGATTGCGGCGTCATCGCCAGCTCGCCAAAAGCGCGGGCTTCTTCTGCGTATCCGCTGCTGCATCCCTGCGCCAGTCCGGTCTCAATCACCTGCAGAATGCGCTCAGTTGCCGGGTAGTTGCCCTGGGTTTTGTGATGCGTCTTTTTCGCTACCAGACGAAACAGCAGGCTGCGGGCGAGAGGTCCTGCGAGAATACGTTCGCGCGCCGGGACGGTACGGCTTGCCGGACGACCTTTAAGAGCCCGTTCAACTGCGGTTTGTAGCAGGATGGTCTGTGGCACCACTTCATCGACCAGTCCCGCCTTCAGAGCCTGACGCGGGCGAAGCTGTTTGCCGGTCAGGATCATCTCCAGCGCGCTGCTGACGCCAATTAATCGCGGTAAACGCTGGGTGCCGCCAGAACCTGGCAGCAGGCCCAACTGAACTTCCGGCAGGCCAAGCCGGGTTTTATTATCATCGCTGCATACCCGCCCGTGGCAGGCCAGCGCCAGTTCCAGGCCGCCGCCCAGGCATGCGCCGTGAATTGCGGCAATCACTGGAATGGGGAGCCCGTGGATCTCGGCCATGATTTGCTGCCCCTGGCGGGCCAGCGCCTCCGCTTCCTGAGCGGAATGACAGCGGGCAATCATGTTGATATCGGCCCCGGCGATAAAGTTATCCGCTTTTGCTGAAATAAATACCGCGCCGCGCAGTTCTTTATTGTCACGGAGCTGACGGATAATTCCCCGCACCTCGCTGGCGAACTCAGCTTTCAGGGTGTTCATTTTTTCACCTGGCGCGTCAATGGTGATGACGGCGATATTGTCCGGGCGAACCTCAAGCGTAAATGCCGATACGGTTTCCATCATTCGGCCTCCAGAACCATAGCTGAACCCAACCCACCCGCCGCGCAGGCGGTAACCAGCCCAAACCCTCCGCCGCGACGCCGCAGTTCATGCAGCGTTTGGGTAATCATTCGCGCGCCGGTGGCGGCAAAGGGATGGCCGTAGGCAATCGAACCGCCAAGCACGTTGAATTTGCTCTCATCGACTTCGCCGATAGCCTGCGAGCGGCCAAGTACCTCACGGGCAAATCGATCGCTGGCCATGCATTGCAAATTCGCCAGCGTTTGCGCAGCAAAGGCTTCATGCATATCAATCAGGGTTAAATCGGCCAGCGTCAGCCCGGCTCTTTCCAGCGCCAGCGGTGTCGACCACGCCGGACCCAGCAGCATATCCTGACGAACATCAATCGCGGTAAAAGCGTAGCTGCGCAGGTAGCCCAGCGGGATTAGCCCAAGCGCTTTAGCCCGGGATTCGGTCATCAGGATCACCGCCGCCGCCCCATCGGTTAACGGCGTACTGTTAGCGGCGGTCACGCTACCGTGTTTGCGATCGAAGGCCGGACGTAACTTTTGGTAATCTGCCAGCGTTGAATTCTTACGGATGTTGTTATCCTGTTCCAGAGGTTCACGGAACGGCGGCGTGTAGGCAGTCATGACTTCTGCCGTTAATTTCCCTTCCTCCCAGGCCCTCACCGCAAGCTGGTGCGAACGAAGCGCCAGCGCATCCTGCCGCTCACGCGTGATACCCCACGTTTTCGCCATCTGCTCAGCGGTATCGCCCATCCGCAGACCGGTGGAATATTCGGCAACAGCTGGTGGCACAGGGAGAAGATCGCGGAAACGCAGCCGGGAAAAGAGCTTCATGCGCTGTCCCAAAGTGCGGGCTTTGTTGGCATCAACAAGCGTTCTGGCAAGTTTTTTGCTCACGCCAATGGGCAATACGGAAGAGGAGTCGGCCCCGCCGGCGATGCCTGCATGAATGGTTCCCGCCATCAGGCTCTCGGCGACGTTGGCCACCGCCTGAAAGCTGGTCGCACAGGCGCGACTGACGCTATAGGCATCAGTATGTACGCTCATACCGGTACCCAGCACAATTTCCCGCGCGATGTTCGGTGCTTCCGGCATCTGTACCACCTGACCAAATACCAGCAGGTCTATTATATCCGCGGGGATATTGCTGCGAGCCAGCATTTCGCCGACCACCAGCTTACCTAAATCAACGGCTGGAACGCCGTGGAAAGCCGTCGCCTGCCGGGCAAACGGCGTACGTAAACCGCTGACGATGGCGATACGATCGCCCTGACGGGTAACTAGCGGTAATGCCTGACTCATAACGCTCCCCTGTTAACCAATAAAACAAAGTGGTCTGACCTGATAACAGTTTTAACTAATATTTTACATTAAGCCAATCGGGGAACAGAAAAAGTGCGAGCCAAAACACATTGATTAGAAAAGATAACGCCCCTGCGAGGAGGAGCGTTTGGGAAGGGATTAACGCAGGCCGAGCTGGAAAATCAGGGTTTCAGCTTCGCAGCTGAACACGAAATCGATATCCAGCTTCACGCCGCCATCAACTTCAGTAAAGGTCGGGGTGATTTTGCACGGCTCCGATTCAACGTTACGCGCTCTTTCACTCAATGCGGCAAGCATTTCTTCCGCTTCGGCGCGGTTCGCAAACACGCGGCTATAAGATGCGGTGCAATCGGTGTTGTCCATGATGGTACCAACATCCATACAGCAGCAAACCGGGGTTTCATCAGCACTGCATTTACTCATTGTAGATTTCCTCTGTATATGCACTCAGGGTGCCAGACAAATAATGTGCTTATTTTACGCCCGGGGCATGCCTGCCTCCAGTCGTTAATGGCGACAAAGGAGATAAGTGACCGAAATCACACTTAAAAATGATCCAAAACAAAAAGTGCCTACTTTGGATGGCGGGTACCACGGCAAATTTGCCAACTGGATCGCGTTTCTTAGATCACAATTGAAAAAACTTATAAACAAACTTGCAACATATCATCTGGTCAGACCTATACTCAGCGCACTGGTCTGATTTCTCTGTCGTAAAGCAGACCCTACACTTCGCGCTCCTGTTACAGCATGTAACATTGTTTAAATAAAAATAACTCTATGAGGTTATGGGCATGAGCCAGAAAACCCGCCTTACCCAATCTGCCCTTGCAGTGGCTGTAGCACTTGTTTCAAGCCAGGCCTGGTCGGCAGGCTTTCAGTTAAACGAATTCTCTTCATCGGGCCTTGGTCGCGCCTATTCAGGTGAAGGAGCTATTGCTGACGATGCTGGAAACGTCAGCCGTAACCCGGCATTGATTATGATGTTCGACCGTCCGACTTTCTCGGGCGGCGCTATTTTTGTCGATCCTGATGTCAACGTCACCGGCAGTTCAGTTATCGGTAATGACGCCAGCCAGGACAATATCGCACCAACCGCATGGGTACCCAATCTGCACTTTGTGGCGCCGATTAACGACCAGTTTGGCTGGGGGGCTTCTCTGACGTCTAACTATGGTTTAGCCACCGAGTTCAACAATGATTTTGCCGCGGGCTCAATGGGCGGTACAACCGACCTCGAAACCCTCAACCTCAATCTGAGCGGCGCCTATCGTCTCAACGACCACTGGAGCTTTGGTTTAGGCTTTGACGCCGTCTATGCCAGAGCTAAACTAGAGCGCTACGCGGGCGATTTACCGGATATTATCGGCGCACAGCTACCGGGAATGGTGAAAGCCGGCAAACTCTCTCCGGCCCAGGCCGCGGCAATTGGTCAACAGGCTGGCGGTATCAGCCGCGATACGCAAATCGCTCGTCTGAAGGGTGATGAGTGGGGCTTCGGCTGGAATGCGGGTATTTTATATGAAGTCGATAAAAACAACCGCTACGGCTTAACCTACCGCTCTGAGGTCAAAGTTGATTTTGACGGAGATTATAAGAGCAGTCTGCCGTCATCCCTCAACCCTATTAACTCTGCCCTCGGTCTGGGACTGCCTTACGGCACTGGTGGTTCGACAATCGGCGGTTCTCTGACGTTGAATCTGCCCGAAATGTGGGAAATCTCAGGTTATAACCGCGTAGCGCCAAAATGGGCCGTTCACTACAGCCTGGCTTATACCAGCTGGAGCCAGTTCCAGGAGCTGAAAGCCACCAAAACCAGCGGCGGCGAAACGCTGTTCTACAAAGACGAAGGTTTTAAAGATTCCTATCGTATCGCTCTGGGTACCACCTATTACCATGACGATAACTGGACCTTCCGTACCGGTATCGCCTTTGATGATAGCCCGGTTCCGGCTTCCAATCGTTCCATCTCTATCCCGGATCAGGATCGCCTGTGGCTCAGCGCCGGTACGACTTACGCCTTTAATAAAGACGCTTCCGTCGACGTCGGTGTGTCCTATATGCACGGTCAGCACGTCGAATTTACAGAAGGACCGTATACCTTTAAATCAGAAGGTAAAGCCTGGCTGTACGGCGCGAACTTTAACTACCGTTTCTAATCAACAGCAGCAACAAAAAAGGGTGAACATCATGTTCACCCTTTTTACTTTCAACCCGACGGTTACTGTGAATCGATATCTTTGAGATCGCCTTCAATCGCCTGAGCGTTGGGGTTCTCATTCGGAGAAAGTTTACCGCCGTTGGCGATAAAATCATGACGCTGGAAGTAAGCTTCACGCATCAGGATATACGGATCGGAGGACTGACGGAGCAAGCCATCGGAATCCAGCAGCTGCGCGCGGGTTTCGACTCCCTCTACCATCCATTTACCAATAGACATCGGCCATGTCAGCCAGGAAAGAACCGGATACAAGTCATCAGCCATATCACCGCCCTCATCACGCAGCGTAAAGCTGCCGTAGAAAGGCAACTGCACATAGGGGCCGTATCCCACGCCATAGTGACCCAGAGTACTACCGAAGCGAGCAGGCTCAACGCGCTGCAGTTTTGGATTCGCCATTCCCGCTACATCAACCAGCCCACCCATCCCGAGGAGAGTGTTCAGGAAGAAACGCGTAAAGTGCACCATACCTTTATAGGGATCGCCCTTCAGGAAGGAGTTCACCATTACCGCAGGTTCTTCAAGGTTGCTGGTAAAATTGCTCAGACCATTACGCGCCGGCTGCGGAACATAATCTCGCCACGCTACGGCAACAGGCCGAAGAACATAAGGATCGACAACATTGTAGTTGAAGTTGAACATGGTTCGGTTAAAACCTTCAAGCGGATCTGAACGCCCCTGCGGTAGATCGCCAGAACCAGAACTGGCGCACCCCACCAGCAATGTGGCGCCAAGCGCAAGCGCCGACAGGCGAAAATTCATAGGTATCTCCCTGTTAATTTTAGCTATCGCTGGGGGTTATCCGAGGACAGCCGCCTCCATTAAGATATCGCCCGTAAGCATGTGCCTGCTTTCAGCATAGCCTTTTTTGGCATCGTTGTTGATGCCCCCGATTCTATACACATTTTGCAATTTCCGTATTGCTAATCTTGTCATTACAAAGAATTTAGGAGCTTATCCACTCCAAATAACCGAAACCGCTCTACGATTATAATAAAGACCAGCCGTTGAGGAAAAGTTATGAAGCCGCAAACTCACCATGATAGTGAAGATGTTGAGGTTGAAAGTGAAGAAAAACAGAATGGTGAAGAAATTGAGGTGGATGAAGAACGCCTGCCTTCACAGGCGATGGCTACGCATGAAGTGATTCGCCAGGAAGGAGAGAAAGAGCTTGAGCGCGATGCCATGGCGCTCCTCTGGTCAGCGATTGCAGCAGGACTCTCAATGGGGGCTTCGCTGGTTGCCAAAGGCATTTTCCATGTTCATCTCAGCGAGCTGCCCGGCGGTTTTTTGCTGGAAAATCTCGGCTACACCTTTGGCTTTATTATCGTCATTCTCGCTCGGCAACAGCTGTTCACCGAGAATACCGTCACCGCCGTCCTGCCGATTATGCATAAACCCACGCTCAGCAATATCGGCCTGCTGTTACGTTTATGGGGTGTTGTACTGGCGGGTAACTTAATTGGAACCGCTATCGCAGCATGGGCGTTCGATGTCATGCCCGTGTTCGATGAACCGACTCGCGAAGCCTTTCTTAAAATCAGCCTGAAGGTGATGCAAAACCCTCCGCTGGAGATGTTTGCCAATGCGATTATCTCCGGTTGGCTGGTCGCAACCATGGTGTGGATGTTTCCCGCCGCAGGCTCCGCGAAAATTATCGTCATCATCCTGATGACCTGGCTTATCGCCCTGGCGGACACTACGCATATTGTGGTGGGCAGCGTCGAGATTTTCTACCTGGTGTTCAACGGCACGCTGCCGTGGCAGGAATTCATCTGGCCGTTCGCGCTCCCGACCCTTGCCGGAAACATTTGCGGCGGGACCTTTATTTTCGCGTTATTAAGCCATGCTCAGATCCGTAATGATATGAGCCACGAGAAGAAAGCCCGTGCGGCTGAAGAGAGAAAAAAGCGCTAAATGGCTATAGATTAAGCAGTTGGGCCGCGCAAGCTTAACGTGCGCCGAAAATAACGCTATAATCCCGGCGCCATGTCCCCTTAGTTAAATGGATATAACGAGCCCCTCCTAAGGGCTAGTTGCAGGTTCGATTCCTGCAGGGGACACCATACACATCTCTCCTGACGCCTACCAAATTCAATAAAACCCTCTTATAATCAGTGATAAACCCTCTATTATGGCTATGCGACGTCAACTGATGTCTACCCATTTCAACGTGAATCAATAAACGCTTGGGGGCCTTAGTGGGGGCTTATCCTGTTCAACGAAAAGCGAGGCCCCCAATGCCACTCAATGCACGTCAGGTAGAGACTGCAAAACCCAGAGACAAAGCCTATAAGCTCGCTGACGGCGGAGGACTCTATCTCATGGTCAATACTAATGGTTCAAAGTACTGGCGTATGAAGTATCGATTTGCCGGGAAAGAGAAAAAGCTCTCGTTTGGAACCTACCCGGACATTTCACTCGCACAAGCTCGCACTAAGCGTGATGAAGCAAGAAAAACGCTAGCGAATGACATAGATCCCGGTGAAGTTAAAAAAGCCAAACTGCTTGCCCAAAAACTCTCAGTGACAAACACTTTTGAAGCAATAGCACTCGAATGGTACAACGCAAAAGTATCTGGCTGGTCGAAAAATTATGCTGGTTACGTTAAACGAGCTTTTAATAATAATGTCTTCCCCTATCTAGGCTCCCAGCCAGTCAATGAAATTAAGCCGCTGGAGCTTTTATCTGTATTGCAACGAATGGAAAAGCGGGGTGCATTAGAGCTCGCCAGCAAAGTGCGCCAGCGTTGTAGCGAAGTGTTCCGATATGCCATTGTTACTGGCCGCGCCGAGTACAACCCTGCAGCTGATCTCGGTAGCGCTTTGCAGGGTTACGAGAAACAACATTATCCTTTTCTTACCGCAGCAGAGCTGCCCGAGTTCTTGCACAAGCTTTCACAATACTCCGGCAGTTTAATAACGCTTCTGGCGACACGACTGCTAATGCTTACGGGCTTGAGAACAGTCGAGCTACGTATGGCTGAATGGAGTGAAATCGACTTTGATAATTCTATTTGGGAAATACCTAAAAGCAGAATGAAGATGAGACGGCCTCACATTGTCCCCCTTTCTACTCAATCCCTGACAGCACTTCGGCAACTCGAGCAATTGACCGGATCTTACCACTTTATTTTTGCAGGTCGAAACGATGTTAACAAACCAATGAGTGAAGCCAGCATCAATATGGTTCTGAAAAGGATCGGTTACGACAAGAGAGCGACCGGGCATGGTTTTCGTCACACCATGAGTACAATCTTACACGAGGAAGGATTCAATACTGCATGGATTGAGACCCAGCTTGCGCATGTTGATAAGAATGCGATTCGCGGGACGTACAACCATGCTCAGTATCTGGAAGGGCGGAGGGAGATGATGCAGTGGTATGCTGACTATATTGATAACATTAGCAAGAATAAAGTTATCATAGCATTATGATACTAGCTCCGAATTTAACCGTCTTTTAGTAGATAGCGTGAAAACTCAAGCAGAGCTCCTCCGTTTTGGAGGAGCCTGCACCAGAAATTTTTTTGCTGATTTGCATTTACGCTTACTTCAGAAACGATACATTTGCGTCTGGCGGTCTACTTAGTGCCAAAAGCAGACATTGCTAGCTCTACACTGCATTAATTATTGGGGAACATGTCAGTTCGTTATCTCAGGCTCATTTCATTGAGTTCTGAACTTTGAAGCCGGGATTTTTTTCAAAAATCTCAGCAACAAAATCCATGAACACAATCGCCCGTTTTGGTAAAAGTCGATTAGCAACATAAACGGCCTGAATGGGAACGGGCGATGCAGTGTAATCAGTCAGTAATAATTGTAAATTGCCACTTTTCAGTCCCTCCTCGAACAGCCATTCCGGGCCCTGTGCGATCCCAATCCCTGCATTGACAAATTTCTGTACTGCTTCGGGTGAATTGACCCTGAGCCGACCAGAAACAGGAACATTGATATCCTGAAATCTCCAGGTAGCTCCTGTTGTCAGCAAGGTATAGATCAAACAATCATGTTTTTTTAAATCCTCTGGGGTATCAGGGGTTCCGTGTTTAGCTAAGTACTTGTTACTGGCAACACAGACTCGCTCAAACATGCCAAGTCTGCGGGCACGCATAGCACTGTCCTCCAGGTGTCCAATGCGGATTGCCAGCTCAGCCCCTTCATCCACGAGATTGATATAGCGGTCATTAATCTGTAGATCGAGTATCAGCTCAGGGTAGCGTTCTAAAAAATCGGGGATGTGCGGGACTAAGAATGTGTGAGCCAATGCTGTGGGGCAGGCAACGCGTAATAGCCCTGTGGGTGTAACATTTTCTCTGAAAGAAGACTCTGACTCTTCGACAGCTTCCAGAATACGTCTTGCTTCCAAATAATAACGTTCTCCTTCAGGAGTCAGGGAAAGCTTGCGGGTTGTTCTGTGAAGTAATCTGGTCTGCAAATGCTCTTCGAGGGTTGCAACATGACGACTCACGTTCGGTTGTCCTAAGCCTAAAACCCTACCGGCTGCGGAAAAGCTGCCTGTTTCAGCGGTACGGACAAAGCATGTCATCAAAAGTAATCTATCCATCCTGAAACCCATTTATGCTTTTAATGCATGAAACATATTTAGAAATGCAATCTTATCACTATCTGAGCATGAGCATACAGTGGCTATCAAATCGGTCATTCGCCGATCAGTAGTTAAAACTAACAGGAGATAGTTATATGGCTAGATTACAAGGTAAACGCGCACTGATCACGGGTGGAACAAGTGGTATTGGTCTTGAAACAGCGAAGCTGTTTGTTGCAGAAGGTGCACGCGTAATTGTTACGGGTGTTAACCCTGATTCTGTCGCAAAGGCAAAAGTAGAACTGGGTAATGACGTGTTAGTCGTGAGTGCTGATTCCGCTGATGTGAACGCACAGAAAGCGCTGGCTCAGACAGTTCAGGAACACTTTGGACAACTGGATATCGCTTTCCTGAATGCGGGTATATCAATGTATATGCCAATTGAGGTATGGACAGAGGAGCAGTTCGACCGCATTTATGATATCAACGTTAAAGGTCCTTACTTCCTGATGCAGGCGCTGCTGCCAGTGTTCGCGAGCTCTGCATCAGTGGTATTTAATACCTCTATTAATGCTCACACGGGACCCGTGAACTCTTCAGTTTATGGCTCCACCAAAGCAGCATTACTGAACATGTCGAAAACGCTTTCCAACGAGTTACTTTCTCGTGGGATCCGTATCAACGCAGTGAGCCCTGGCCCTGTTGATACTCCGCTTTACGATAAGGCGGGGATCCCAGTGGAATATCATGATCAAGTGATGAAAGATATCGTTGCAACCATCCCTGCCGGTCGTTTTGGTAAGCCTCAGGAAGTTGCACAAGCGGTTCTTTACTTTGCATCTGATGCGTCTGCCTGGACTGTGGGTTCAGAAATTATCATCGACGGCGGCGTTTCAATCTAAGCCACCAAAATAAGATTTACAATTCATCAAGCCCGCCATCTTTTACAGCGGCGGGCTATCCTTTTATCTGGAGTTTGAGATGTCTACCTGTGACCTGACACTTATTAGCCACCCACTATGTCCCTTTGTGCAGCGTTCAGCGATCGTGCTTCTTGAGAAAAATGTGCCATTTGAACGCGTAAATGTAGATTTATCGGCAAAGCCTGACTGGTTTCTTGCTCTGTCACCCACTGGCAAGGTGCCGATGCTGAAAGTGCGTCAGTCAAAGGGTGAAGATGCCATTATTTTCGAGAGCATGGTGATCTGCGAGTACCTTAATGAAACGCAAGACGGTGATTCGATGTATGCTGACGATGCATTAGTAAGAGCCAGACAGCGCGCATGGATCGAATTCTCTACATCAATGCTTGGAAATGCATGGTAATTTTTGAATGCGACTGATCAGGCCATTGCAGGCAGCAAACGCGCGGTGTTCCGTGAGCAGCTTGAACGTATTGAATCTGAATTGAGCCTGGGGCCTTATTTCTCTGGTGCCGAATTCAGTATGGTTGATGCGGTCTACGCTCCTGTTTTCCGTTACTTCTCCATTATCGATGCATCAGTCTCTGAGGCGATTTTTGAGGGGCTTCCGCATGTTTGCGCATGGAAAGCTGCACTTGCGAAAAGGGAAAGCGTAAAAGCCGCTGTATCATCAGATTATGCAGAACTTTTCCAAAATCATCTTCGTCAGCATTCTGCAATTCTCGCTGCCTGAAGATATTAACTGGGAAACCGTGACCTGCTCCCCGCTGATTCACACAGAACGCTGTTAGTAATGTCCGCAGATCGCTCACAGCAGACATTAGGTAACTTAGCATTGAAGTTCTAGGGACGTCCTTGAGTACTGAATGAAGAACAGAAAACTACGGTGATTGTACGGATTAACGCCGGGATAAGTATCAGCGCCATTGCGCGGGAATTTAATACAACCCGGCAAACCATACTCAGGGTAAAGGCAGGACAGCAATGACCCTGAGTTCTCCGCTAGATGGTCTGCTATGTGCTGTGAGTTCAACGGGGAGCAGTTCAAGGCCGGATCGCCCCCCGTCATTGCCACAGAGCCATCCCACAGCCGTTTCACCATCACTGGATCTTCGGCATGCGGCGTGTGCTTCGCCGGCGCCCCCACGTATTCCGCCAAAGCCGGTGGGGCCGTAATAGCCTCCGGGCTTCACCTTGCTGGTCGCCGCCAGAAGTGCCGGACAGGCGCTTTTGTAGCGGTCTCGAGTTTGAAGCCGGCTTTCCTACTTACCTTCTGCGGCTCTGGAGACGTGTGCCCACTGGGCCCACTCGGTCAGGCGCTGCTGGTAGACCTGCGGTGCCATAAATGTCGGTCCCTCCCCGAAGAACACGCGCAGCGGCGGCTTCTCAGCGTCCACGACCGTGAGGATCGCGGACCTGAAGCCGACTGGCTCCGGAAGTACGACCTGTGCCCGCCGCGCGGCCATGTTCTCGTGCAGAGGTGCGTACGCGGGGTGCGCGTCGGCGACGATGGCAGATGCACCGGACCAGCCGGTGGCGAAGCCACCGGGTTCGACCAGGGTGACCTTGATGCCGAAGCCTGTGACCTCCTGGGAGAGTGCATCCGTCATCCCTTCCAGCGCCCACTTCGACGCATGGTAGGCGCCAAGCGTCGGAAACGCCATAATGCCGCCCATGGTCGAGATCTGGATGATGTGGCCCGCGCGCTGCTCGCGCAGGATCGGGAGGACCGCCTGCGTGACATGGAAAACGCCGAACAGGTTCGTCTCCATCTGGTCGCGCAGCTGCTGCTCGGTGATTTCCTCGACCGTTCCGAAGAGCCCGTAGCCGGCGTTGTTGATGACGACGTCGATCCGCCCGAACGTCTCGTGTGCGGACTTCACGGCAGCAAACACCTGGTCGCGGTCGGTGACATCGAGTTTGATAGGGAGGACGGCGTCGCCGTACTGCTTGACCAGGTCACTCAGAGTGTCCGTGTTGCGGGCGGTCGCTGCGACCTTGTCGCCACGCTCGAGGGCGGCGAGGGCGAACTCGCGGCCAAAGCCTTTCGAGGTGCCAGTGATAAACCAAACTTTGCTCATGACGTAAAACTCCTCTTGGTATGGGCGGGTGTGCCGCCCGGGCTCTCTCAGGTATCGGTGGTGCGGTGACACGCCGTGATGCAGGCGTGTCATGGCCCGCGAGCCGGGCGTTTGCTACTTGCCTTCTGCGGCTCTGGAGACGTGTGCCCACTGGGCCCAGGTCTCCAGGCGCTGCTGGTACACCGCGGGGATCCACTGGGTGGGCTGTTCGCCGAAGAACACGCGCAGCGGCGGCTCCTCGGCGTCGACGATCTGGAGGATTGCGCCACCGACCCCCTCGGGGCCGGGCGCCTGGGAGGAGGCACCCATCTCGGCCAGCGACGCGTACAGGGGCCCGTAGGCGTCCTGACCATGCGCGGTGAAGACCGCCGAGCTCGCGAAGTCGGTTGCGAAGGCGCCGGGTTCAATCATCGTGACCTTGATGCCGAACGGCGCGACTTCCTGGGAGAGGACCTCGCTCATCCCTTCCAGCGCCCACTTGGAGGCGCAGTAGCCACCGGTGCCGCCGAAGGTGGCAACCCCCATGGCCGAGGAGATCTGAACGATGTGGCCGCTACGCTGCTCCCGCAGGACGGGCAGTACCGCCTGGACGACATGGAGGACGCCGAAGACGTTGGTCTCCAGTTGGTCGCGCAGTTCCTGCTCGCCGAGATCCTCCACGGCGCCGATCAGGGAGTAACCGGCGTTGTTGACCACCACGTCCAGCCGGCCGAACCGCTCTCTGGCCGCCGCGACCGCTTCGAACACCTGGGTGCGGTCGGTGACGTCCAGTTGCAGCGGCAGTACCGCGTCACCGAACCGCTCGACCAGATCGGCCAGCCCCCTGGTGTTGCGGGCGGTGGCCGCGACCTTGTCGCCGCGCTGCAGGGCAGCCTCTGTGAACTGACGGCCGAAGCCGCGCGAGGAACCCGTGATGAACCAGATTTTTTCAGACATATGATCACCTTTTCGATGTGAAGAGAGCGTAGTCGCAGCGCGATACCACAACGTGTTTGAATTCAGGTGGCCGAGAGGCCGGGAACGATCCCCGTGATCCGCTCGATCCGCGCGAGGGCATCCTGCGCCCTTGTCTGCTCGCGGCAGCCCGGCAGGACGCGCGCGCCCTGGCGGCAAGCACTCGCGCAATTTCAAATCCCACGTTTGCGTTGGTGCCAGTGACGATGACGGTTCTTCCGGTCTGTTCGGGGACGTCGGCTTCGGCGAAACCCTTGCTATTGGACATTGTCGATCCTTACCGTTGTGTGTGGCCGGTGGCGTGGACGGTCACGGCTTGTTTTCTCAACTGATTTCCGCTGCCGCGCTGAGCAGTTCGGGTGCTGGTGAGGACGCTGCGCAGCCTGGCTGCCTGCTGATCGATGGCCTGTGGGCCGTTGCCGGTGAGCAGCCGCACGGACGGTTCGTAGGCCAGCAGCGGGGCAGCCATGTCCAGGGAGGTCGCGAGTTTGAAGCCGGCTTCCTTGATGGCCTTGTCGACGAAGTAGGAAAGTCGTGTCTTCCTCCCCGGGACGCGCGGGTAGAGGAACCGCAGCGCGAACAGCTCGCCAATCGTCGGGACCGTAGAGATGGCGGCGGCGAGGAAAGGGTTGTCGCTGATGAGGTAGGGGTGACCCTGAGCATCGATGCGTTGACGGGTGGAGGTCACCGCTACGGGCGCGTGGCAGATCAGCGAGATGATGACGCCGTTCTCCCGGGCCAGGTGGAGGGCTTCGCCGAGCCACGGGTTGTCACGGAAGTCGACCATTGGGGCGTGACCGCCTGGCGCGTGGATGAAGTCGAAGTCGGCGAAAGTGAACGGATCGGCCGGGTCGCGGTGGCGCAGGACGAGGTCCTGCAGCGAGTGGAAGACTCCCTCAGGCAGCTTGTCCAGGCGGCGGAGCAGTTCGGGGCGATACTCGGTAAGCTCGGGTTCGCTGTTGGGCAATAGTTCGGAGACCGGGAGCCGGCCGATGTGCCGCTCCAGCAACTGGACTTCCTGCTCGCGGCGGGCGACCAGCCCGGGGTGGCGCTGACGGAAGCGGTTGACGTCGAATGAGCGGCGACGCTGCTGCATGCGCAGAGGAACGGTAATAATGCCGGTCTTCTCGATGGCTTGCATGGACAGGGCCATGCCATTGATGTCGAGTTGCGGGGCGTTGCCGTCGGGGGTGGCGAAGGTGAACTCGTAATCGTTCTCGAACTCCTTGAGCACTTGAGCCATCTCGACCAGGAAGAACCCGGTTGAGATCGATTTGACGTCGTCCGGTTCGGCCAGCGGCAGCTGTCGGGTCGAAGAGATGAGGATCAATGCGCGGCGTTTGGTAGTGGACATGATTCGTTCCTCTTAATGCCTTTGGCTGGGGCGAAGGCCAGGCCGTTCCCGCCTTTCGTCGGCGGAGGCAGGCGGCCCATAGTGCCCTTTGCATAAATGAGTGATCACACACTCAATTATAATTCAAAAAAATTAAGCTGCTGACCCGTTCCAGAACAGGTCAAATCCGGCCTGTCGGATGGCATCACTTTCCTTCGGTCTGGCCGTAATTGCGTTGATGCTAATGTCGGCCAGATCGAAAAGAATGGTATCTATGTAGAAAGCTATCCTGTCAGGCGCGGCATGGCCGGCAAGACACTCTTCCACCATCGCACGCGCATCCAACTGCATGGCATGGCACTGGCGCCGGCTTTCCGCCGTCACGCGATCGGACACTTTCAACTGGCGAAGGGCCTTGCGTGCTGTGGCTTGCTTTAGTCCCCAGTCGATCAGACGGTTCCAGACCGCGAATAGTCGGTCTTTAGCGGAAGCATCCGCGGGATAGGGGGCCAGCATCGTCTCTGTGAGGTTAGTCTCAATGTCCACAAAGAGCTGATTGAGCAGGTCATCCTTGGTTGGAAAGTAAGTGAACAGGGTTCCCACAGAAACGCCAGCGGCCTTTGCAATCCTGGCCGTAGACGCGCCAGTGCCTGATGCAGCGACGAAGTCCGCCGCTGCATCGAGCAATGCCTGTCGTTTTTCTTCACTGAGGGGACGCGCCATATTCCAGTCCATACTAATGAGTGAGCTATCACTCAACTATATAGGGTGAATGATGTCACCGTCAAGGTTCCACCCATTCATTATGCGGTCAGTAAGGTTGCTCCGCGTGGCGTGGCCTGGTCAATCGATATATCCCTCTCCCGGCTACATTTCAGGGCAAAAGAGTTATTCACCATCAGCCAAATGATATTCACATATTTACCAGTTCAATTAATCTTTTAACCGTCATTTGGGGTCCTTTACTCACGAAACGCTTTTCTCAGGAAAGGTTATAAATCATGTTACATGAAGGAGATGTCTGCTCCTCGCTCATAGCAGACCTTCAACTCAGGTAGCTTGCCCGCTCTGTGCCAAGAGTAGACATTGCTGACTTCACAATGTGTTAATCAACGGGGAGCAGGTCACCGCGCGTAAAACAGCGCAATGCCCTGGAGGGCGTGGCGACACTATTGAACAGTTGTGGCTGGCAGGCAGAGCCGGAGTATAGTACCTCCCAGCCCCATCAGTTCACGCTGATGGGGCGGCAGGGAGTGTCTGAAAAGGGTTAGTGGCGGATTTGCGCCAGATCGTCTTCAGTCAGACCTGTCATCTTCATGACGGTATTGCGGTCAATATCGTTCTGCAGCATAGCGTTAACACAGATCAGATCGTTAAGAGGAAAGATAATAGTTACATTAAGAAAATTCCCAAAGACGGCTTTAATATGAATTTAGAACACTATTTATCCTGAATATTACAATAGGCTTCACAGGCACCTCTGAGTTATTTAAAAACCAGAGGTACCTTAACTCGTATACAGTCTCATAGATGTTCTATAAGAGTATACAATATTCTATCAATAGTACGATGCCGAATTCCCGAAAACTGTCACATCGCCATTTCATAGAGAGTTTTTATTTCTTCTAAAGAGGCCGTTCGTGGATTGCCGCCTGTACAAACATCGTCCAGAGCCGCCTGCGCCAGCTGAGGAATATCCTCATGGCTTGCGCCTGCGAGGGTAAGCCCCTGAGGAATGCCTACCTCACGACACAGTGAGCGCACGGCATCAACAGCAAGTCTGCGGGCATCAGTAAGGTTCACGCTATGCGCATTCTCTACTCCCATCGCATGGGCTATGTCGCGATATTTCTCCCCGGTATAGTCGGCATTCCATTCCATGATATGCGGCAGAAGAATGGCGTTGGCGACACCGTGGGGCATGTTATAGAATGCTCCCAATGGATGCGCCATCCCATGAACCAGGCCTAGCCCCACGTTAGAAAAGCCCATCCCGGCAATATACTGCGCCAGCGCCATCCCCTCGCCTCCTTCAGATTTACCGGCCACGGAATCGACCAGGCTGCGGGAAATCAACGAGATCGCTTTCAGATGCAGCATATCCGTCATCTCCCATGCCCCTCGGGTCGTGAATCCCTCAATCGCATGGGTCAACGCGTCAATCCCGGTGGCGGCTTTTAAGGCTGGCGGCATGGTGGCCATCATGTCGGAATCGATGATCGAAACTAGCGGAATATCATGCGGGTCGATACAAACGAATTTCCGTCGCTTCTCTTCATCGGTGATGACGTAGTTGATGGTCACTTCAGCAGCGGTACCCGCCGTGGTCGGCACGGCAATAATCGGCACGCTGGGTTTTCGGGTGGAAGCAAACCCTTCCAGGCTGCGGACATCGGCAAATTCTGGGTTATTGATAATAATCCCGATGGCTTTACAGGTATCCTGCGGTGATCCACCGCCAATAGCAACCAGATAGTCAGCCGAGGTGCGTTTAAATACCCCAACCCCCTGCTGCACCATGGCAATAGTCGGGTTAGGCAGAACGTCGGCAAAAACGTCAAACTCCAGCCCGGCGTGCGCCAGCAGGGAGGTGACTTTATCCACTGCACCGCACTCCACCAGTACCCGATCCGTCACCACCAGCCCCTTTTTGTATCCTCTGCGTTTGACTTCATCGACGATATGGTTAATCGCCCCGGCGCCAAACCAGGCAGTTTCATTAAGTATCATTCTCCAGGTCATGATTCACTCCTTTTGATTTAATCCACAAAATCCCGTTTTGCCACCAGTAGCACGTGCTGCGTCGCCATGACGCACTCATTACGTTGATTAACAACCTCGAGCTTTTCCGTCACAAAGCCATATTTTACGTTACGTGGGTGGTCGCGTTTGTCGCTAATAGAAATATTGACCCGAATGGTATCGCCAATAAAAACCGGGTGCGGGAAACGTAATTTTTCATAGCCATAGGTCATGGCTTTAGAATTAATGACGCCAGCTGTCATTCCTACGGCAACGGCAAACGTTAAAGTGCCATGAGCAATACGCTGGCCAAAAGGCTGAGTTTTACACCACTCGGCGTCCATATGATGAGGATAAAAATCCCCGGTCTGTCCGGCATGAATAACAATATCGCTTTCAGTAATAGTACGTCCCGTAGTTGTCCGGTATTCAGACAGAGAGAAATCTTCGAAATATTTATCGATAAACATAATTCTTACCTCGACAGGCAGTTATTCCAGGTGATAAACCTCTTCCATTGATGCCCACAGCTCCCCCTCTTTCCTGCTTTCAAGAGGCATCAGGCAAGGTATGCACTCATCCCACCAGCGCTGAGTAACGGGGTCTGCGGCCATCTTCGCCATATCCTTTTGATAATCATCACCGTGATATTCGTAATAGCTAAATAGCCAGCCATCTTTAAAGTAAATTGAGTAGTTAGAGATATTGCAGGCTTTAATCATAGCGTTCACTTCTGGCCACGGATTAGCATGCAGTTGCGCATAATAAGCATATTTATCAGGTTTGACCTGAATGACACCACCGAACCGCTGGATAGTTTTCATACTAACTCCCATAAATTAATTAGATAATGGCGCTTTGCTTCAGCACCTCGCGAACTTTAATTCTCCGCTCTTCGGTTAGTGGTCCGGTTGGACGCAACGAATTAACCGGCACATCGAGCCCGATAAGCTGTAAGGCATATTTGATGACATTATAAAAAGGCACATCCAGGCCGTAGAGAGGCGGGATCCAGGAGAGCCGCTGCTGTAACGCGACCGCTTCACCCAGCTCACCGTTACGCCAGTGCTGATAAATGCCGCAGGTTAGTTCCGGAGCAAAGTTAGCACTGGCGGGGATCGCGCCGTCACCACCTAAAATTAATGTACCGAACAGATATTCATCGTAGCCGGAGAACACGGCAAAATCGGGGCGCAACGGTTTCACCGCATGAATCACTTCGCGAATATGATTTAACGTGTCAACCGTATCCTTCAGGCCAACGATATTCGGGCATTCCAGCGCCAAACGCTGGATGCAGGAAACAGGGATCGACTGGCCGGTCAGCGCCGGGAAGTTATACAGTATGATAGGCAACGGCAGCTGTTCGGCAATATAGCGGAAATGCTCGAACAAGTACTCTTCGGCCAGCGGATTGTACCATGGATTGATAACCACCACGCCATCCGTTCCCGCCTCCAGCGCTTTACGACCAAACTCAATCGTCGCCTCTGTGCCCGGGCAAGAGATACCAACCAGCACTGGCTTACGGCCTGCGACATACTCAATACAGAACTGCATCACTTCCTGCCGCAAGCTGTCCGACATATGCGCGAATTCGCCAGCGCTACCGAGAAAGAAAAGGCCATCTACGTCGCTGGCAATCAGATGATCAATCAACCGCGACATCGCCAGCCGATCTAACTGCTCGTGCTCATCAAACAATGTCGGAACCGGGGGGATAATGCCGCTAAATGTTGTACTCATATATGACTCCTGATGTTCAAAAGATATCGGTTAAAAACGCCCTCACATCATGCTTCCCTTAACCGATAGAGTTGTTGCGCATTGTGGCTAAAAAAGCGCGCTTGCCAGGCGCTTCCCTGCGCATCAGTAATGCGTATAAGCGTGTTGACCCACGGGACGAGCCCGGTATTCAGTGAACAGACCGGAAAATTACTGGCGAAAACGACCCTGTCGGCGGAGAACAACTCAAGACACTGCTCCACAACCGGGCGAACGCCATCGCAATCGCTACCCACAGGAATATTGACCCCAGAAACTTTGCACCAGACGTGCCGCTGCTGCGCCAGCGCCTGCAAATTTCGCCGCCAGTTCGCCGCATAGCAGGCATCTTCCGCCAGGCGAACGCTATCAACATTGCCCATATGATTTAAAACCAGAGTCGTTGACGTCCGTTCAGCCAGCGCCACCGCATCCGCCAGATCTTCATTACGCAGGCATACTTCAAAACAGAGTCCCGCGTTGCCCAGCGCATTAACATTCCTGATAAAGTCAGAGGTCAGGCAGACTCCGGGCGGTTGGCTGGCAACGTGCAGTACGTGGCGCACGCCCTTCACCGCCGTGTGATATGCATTGGTATCCAGCCAGCGCGCTACCGCCTCGGGCTGCTGCAGGTCGAGCGAGACAATGCCACCCTCAACAAAATTCGTCGGATCTGCGCATAGCTCGCGTAAATACAGGCTTTCCGACCCACGCTGCTCGGGCGCAACGTCAACTTCGACATACAACGCACGATCGATGCACCACGTATCCTGCCCGACCAGCGCGCGATAATCCTGCCAGCTAACGTCATGGTTCAGCGCCGGAACCGCGCTGAGCCACGGCAGACGAAAGCGTGACACATCCCAAAGGTGGAGATGGGTATCGGTAATGTGCAACATGCCGGACCTCCCGTAATAATCAGTATTTCACCGCGGTCGCACCGCTGGCAGTTGACTGGTAGCAGGCTTCAACGACGCACATGGTTTTCCACGCATCGTTGATGTCGTTAAGCCAGACATAATTCGGGTCTTCAAGCTTGCACAGCAGGCCAGCCATCGGGCCAATAAAGGCGTCCGGGAACCAGGTACCTTCAACAGGTAAGGTTCGCCATCCTTTACCATCATCAAGGATAAATTCGAATTTATCGTCTGCGCCCTGTGGATAATTCAAAATAACCCCGATCTGAATTTTAATCGCGCCCCTGGTCCCTTCGATTTTAAAGAAACATTCCTGTTTATCTGGTGCATAATCATGGCCGTGATTCGTATGAATATTGGCACGAATGACATCACCGTAGTCCATGATGATCGATGAACGAGTTTGCGCCAGCTCAATCATTTTAGGATGCTTCATGGTTTTGCAATAAACGGACTGCGGATCGCCAAGGAAGAAACGAATCGTATCAATGTAATGAATGCTGTGATAATTGACCTCCATACGCGCCTTTTCGAATAAAAAATTCCAGAGATTCCATGGTGTCTGGCAAATAACGCGCATTTCGACATCATGAATATCCCCCAGCAGGCCTTCATCAATCATTTTTTTTGCTGCGATCATAAAGGGGGCACGACGCAGCTGGAAATTAATGCCAGCGGTAATATTTTTCTCATGACAACAATCAAGAATTGCTTTCGCCTGTTCGATAGATTCACCCATCGGCTTTTGAATCAGCGCACCGACATCGGAAGGTAACTTTTGCAGGATAGGCAAAATCTCAGAAGCCGGTACAGCAATATCAAATACGCAACCCTCAGATTGCGCCAGTGCGATCAGTTCATCAAGCGTCTGGCAGGCATGAGGAATATCCCACTGGCTGGCTACGCTTTGCGCTTTTTGATAATCACGGTCATACAGACCGAGAACCTGAAACCCGGCCTTACGATAAGCAGGCAAGTGCGAGTCGGTGACGATTCCACCCGCGCCAATAATGACCACCGGTTTACTGTATTGCGGCATGTTCAGTTGCGTTGTCATTTCTTTATCCTCTGTTTTAAGCTAGTCCGTTGGCATATCCGACAATAACGACGGAGAGAACCAAAATCACATTACCCAGCAGCATAACTTTTTTCGGTTTTTCATAGCCTTGCCATTCCCCCGTTTTGAGACCCCAGGCGTTGGAAATGATCAGCGCTCCCGACAGGAACGCTATCCAGCCGATGACCGGACCCAGGTCGCCCAGCAGCGCGGTTGACTTGGCATATAAGCCTAGCGCGGCGAACCAAATCCCACCGGTTAACAACGCCTTAAACCATGCAAAGGAGGAACCTGGTCGGGCAAAATCACTGAAGGTGTTGTTTTTTCTCAGCACCCACAGCGCATAACCGATATTAGAAATGAAGCCGCCAGATGCAAAAACGATGACATAGGCGATCAGGCTGGCGCTGACCGGATTAATACCATCCTCGACGGCCAGAGCGCTGGCCCGGCTGGCGTAGGTATAGCCAACGTTCATTGCTGCGGTGCCAAATCCGGAAGCCAGCGCCATGAGTAAGCCGCTGACGAACTTGTCGTTTTTTACCCGCGACGCATCCTGTTTTGATTCTTTATCTTTAAGAATACCGGCTTTAGTAATCACCCCTACGCCAATAAGCATCACCGCCATTCCAGCCAGCAGCCAGCTTAATGAATTAGCGGGCGGAATTTTATTAAGAATAAATAGTGGAATTAATGAACCGAGAGAACATCCCACGCCGGTATTGATCCCAACAGTCAGAGACATACCTATATTATCAATACCTTTGCCATACCAGATAGCGCTTATTCCCCAAAGAAAACCGCAGGCAGCAGCGATAACTAAAATCCAGCCTGGGGTAAGCAGTATATACTTTAAAAATCCCGGAACTTCAATCCACGTCCAGACAATGGGAATTATCAATATACCAATGATGGAAAATATCACCCAAAAGGCTTCCCAGGAAAATGGTCTATAGTTTTTCATACCAAGACCAAAGCTTCCCTGGAACATACAAGCGATCATCAAGACAAAAAATCCCGCCAGCATAGAGTTTCTCCTGTTAATAAGATTATGTATTTAAGTATCACCCTGAATATTTGTTCTCATATGTGAACCAATGACCACAAATAGAAACTAATCGAAAACTAACCCTCGTTTTTTTTATGGTCAACCGAAATGATAAATCAATTATTATTTTTCAATGTCGATCACAATTTCATCTAATCTGACTACAAAAGTATCAGTAGCTATGACTAAATGGTAGTGCGGTAGTACCAATTTTATGTGAAGTTAATTACAAAAAGGAGTTCTTATGGTGACGTTGAGGGGCATTACCTGGGGTCATAGCCGTGGATTTACATCCGTAGTGGCCACCGCACAGCGGTTTAGCGAGCTGAATCCCGATGTCGAAATTGTGTGGGAAAAGCGTTCATTGCAGGCCTTCGCCGATGGAGATCTGGATGAACTGGCGCGACTTTACGACCTGCTGGTTATTGACCATCCGTGGGCGGGGTTCGTCGCGGAGAAAGCGATTCTTTTGCCTCTTCAGGACTATTTACCAAAAGCTTACCTTGACGATCAGGCAGCAAATTCAGTGGGAGGCTCTCATGAAAGCTATCTTTTTAATGGCTTTCAGAGCGCTCTGGCTATTGATGCGGCAACGCCCGTCGCCGTCTATCGCCCGGATCACCTGCAACAGGGTCAATTCGCACTACCGGAAACCTGGCAAGACCTGCTCGCTCTCGCGCGGAGCGGAAAAGTCATCTATGCCGGGATCCCGATCAACTTGTTGATGGACTTCCTGATGCTCTGCGCCACCCGAGGTGGCACCTGGTTTGATGAACAGAATGTCGCCAGCCGCGACACCGGGATCGAAGCGCTTGAAGCGCTGCGCGAACTGGCCAGCCACTGTTCGAAAGAGATTTTCGACTACGATCCCATCGCCGTTCACGAACTGCTTTCGACCCGCAATGACTGGAGCTACTGCCCCTTCGCCTATGGTTATTCAAACTATTCCCGCGCCGGATATGCCCGCCACCTGCTGAAAGCAACAGACGTTGTCTCCTGGCACGGTGAACCGCTGAAAACCGTTCTCGGTGGAACCGGCCTGGCGATTTCCGCGAAATGCCAGCATAAAGAGGCGGCTCTCGCCTATGCCAGCTATACCGCTTCAGCGGAGGTACAGAAAACACTGTTCTTTGATAACGGCGGCCAACCGGGACATCGCGGGGCCTGGCTTGATAAAGAAGTGAACCGCCGCAGCCTGGATTTCTTCGCCGACACCCTTCCCACTCTTGACCGCTCGGCTAAGCGTCCGCGCTACAGCGGCTTTTTAAACTTTCAGGATCATGCAGGCGACCTGGTACGGGAATATGTCATGAACGGTGGTAACAGCAGCACCGTTTTCGCCAGCATGAACGCACTTTATCAAAAATCACGCGGCTTAATGGAGTAACTATGCTTCCTTTAACAGGTTTAGTGGTACTGGATTTCAGCCAGTTTCTGGCCGGGCCTTCCGCTGCACTGCGCCTGGCGGATATGGGAGCCAGGGTCATCAAAGTGGAACGTCCCAGGGGTGGGGACGCCAGCAGAAACCTGAGTCTTAACAATCAGTGGATCAATAACGACAGCCTGCTTTTTCATACTATCAATCGCGGTAAAGAAAGTTTCACCGCTAATCTGAAGGAGCCTCGGGAGCTGGAGCAGGTTAAGAGGCTGATCGCCCAGGCCGATATTCTTATCGAAAACTTTCGCCCGGGCGTCATGGACAAAATCGGTCTCGGCTATGAAAAAGCCCGTCGGCTCAATCCACAACTGGTCTATGCCTCCGTCACCGGATACGGTACCGAGGGACCCTGGGTCAAAAAGCCCGGTCAGGATCTGCTGGTACAAGCCATGTCGGGGCTCACCTGGCTAAACGGCAACAAGGATCAGCCGCCGACGCCTTTTGCGCTGTCGGTTGCTGATTCGCTCGCCGGGGCACATCTGGTGGAGGGGATCCTCGCCTGCCTGATTCGCCGCGGCAAAACCCGGCTCGGCGGGCGGGTTGAAGTCAGCCTGATGGAGTCACTACTCAGCATGCAGTTTGAAGTTCTGACCACCTGGCTTAACGATGGACGCCAGCCCCCCTGCCGTAGCGCGGACAATAATGCTCATGCTTACCTCGCCGCGCCCTACGGTATTTATGCAACTCAAAAAGGCTATATCGCACTCGCCATGGGCTCGGTGGTTGAGCTTGGCAAAATTTTAGGGTCTCCAGTCCTTGCCGAATACTGCGAACCGAACGAATGGTTCAGCCGTCGGGATGAGATTAAGCAGGTAATTGCCGGGATTTTGGCCAAGGAAGGCGCCTCTTTTTGGCTGGAAAAGCTCGAAGAAGCAGGCTACTGGTGCGCCGAAGTGAGTGACTGGTCAACGCTGAGGGCAAGCGAGGGATTCCGTGCACTGGATATGACTCAGGATGTCCAGCTCGATGACGGCAAAACGATCGTAATGCTGAAATCGCCGCTGCGCTTCAATGGCGAGCGCACTTCATCCTCCCGTCCTGCGCCAGTATTAGGAGCAAACACAGCGCAGATTCAGGCCGACTTTCACTTAGCTGAGGTTGATTGATGAAACCACTGACAGGCATTAATGTGCTGGATTTCAGCCAGTTTCTTTCCGGCCCCTCAGCGGCGCTTCGACTCGCCGACTTAGGGGCTGACGTAACCAAAATTGAGAATCCGGACGGCGGCGATATCTGTCGTAGGCTCTATATTTCTGAGCTGCAGATTGATGGTGACAGCTCGCTGTTCCACGCGATTAATCGCAATAAGAAAAGCATCACCGTGAATCTCAAGGATGAGGGGCAAAAAAACGCCCTGCGCCCTCTGATCGAACAGGCGGACGTGGTTATCTTTAATTACCGCCCCGGCGTCTCACAGCGCCTCGGCCTGGATTACGCAGCGCTGCGGGAAATCAATCCTGGCCTGGTTTACGGTGAAATTTCCGGCTACGGAGATAGCGGTCCCTGGGTTTCGCGTCCGGGCCAGGATTTGCTGGTACAGGCGCTTTCAGGGCTGTGCTGGCTCAACGGAGATCAGGATCAGCCCCCGCTTCCATTCGGCCTTTCCGTTTGCGATATTTTCGCCGGAGAGTATCTGGTTCAGGGACTAATGGCCGGGCTGGTACAGCGGGCCAGCAGCGGTAGCGGATGCCTGGTCCAGGTAAGTTTACTGGATACCATCCTCGACCTGCAGTTTGAAGTTTTAACCACCTGGCTGAACGATGGCCAGCAGCAACCGGTCAGAAGTGAGGTCAATAATGCCAACGCCTATATTTCCGCACCCTATGGTATCTATCCTACCGCCGACGGTTTTATCGCGCTGGCAATGGCGCCTGTTCCTCTTCTGGGTAACCTGCTGGCCTGCGCGGCGCTGCTTGAGTTTGACGAACCAAAAGAGTGGTTCAACCGTCGGGACGAGATCAAACGAGTTCTGCTGGAGCACTTGCGGCATAAGAAAAGCGAGGAGTGGTTAAGCATTCTGGAAGCGGAGGATATCTGGTGCGCTCAGGTGATGGACTGGCAGCAGTTAATTGCCAGCGAAGGCTTTCAGGCGCTGAAGATGCTGCAGGAAGTTCGGTTAAAGAGCGGAAAGACACTGCAAACCACACGCTGTCCGATAAAAATCGACGGAGAGATCTTCACAAGCGCCATCGGCGCACCGCCGCTTGGTGCCCATAACTTGGGGTAACTTGTCAACACCTTGCGCTCTTTCCCCGGGGGCGGCGTAAGCGCCTTCCTCGGGCTACGGGCCGTAGATTTCTGAGAGTGGGTAGCCCGGGGAAATATACAGTATCGCCTGTGGGGGATTCGACAATACGCTGAAACTGTTGCTATTGCGCCAGTATCCGGCACTCTTTCATCACCGTCAGCACATCATCAAGCACCAGCGACTCCCACTCGTAGGCAAGAGCGGTCACGCTAAACGCCGCGACCATTTTTCCTGCGCCAGAATAAACAGGCAGAGCAATACACGCCGCGCGTTCGTTGGCCTCGCGTTGCTCAATCGCGTATCCCTGCCGGCGCACCTCACCTAATTCGGCAAGCAATACCGGCAACGTCCCTATTGAATCGACCGTCATTTTCTCCAGCGGCACGTCGCCATAAAGCTGCGTAATCTCCTCATCGCCGTATTGGCTCAGCAGCACTTTACCGACGGCGGTACAGTGCGCCGGGAGATGATTGCCGATATGCCGCATTAACGAGAGGTCGTCCTGGGCAAGCGCTTTCGCCAGATAAACCACCTGCCTGCCGTCCAGAATCGCTGCGTGACTGGTTTTTCCCAGCCGTTTACTCAAAAATGCGGTCAGCAACCGCAAGTCGCGGATCAGATCGGTGCTTTCAATGCAGTTAGCGGCGATTTTTATCAGCGCCAGACCCGCATGATATAAGCGCGTATCCGGCATATAAAGGAGATAATCGTTATCGATAAACTCCTGAATCAGACTATGAGCGGAGCTTCTGGGAATATCGAGACTGGTTTGCAGCTCGGTAAAGCTTAAACCCTCCCGATGACTGGCAATCAATTCCAGCAGGCGGAAGGCTCTCTCAGCAGATTTAACCCTGGCCATTTTATTTGTCTTTATTATCCGCAATATGATCGTAGAATTTGCGCGAAGACTGATAGAAGGACTTCAGATTTTTACGCAACTGGACTTTGTCCCGCTGGATAAAAGCCTCATGAATACTTAACCTCAGCTTAAAGCTGTGCGCCATCGCCCCGTCGGCGTTAAGCAATTTACGCGAGAAGTCCTTACGCAGCATCACAATGGTTTGCATCAACTTGTCATAGATTTGGTTGCCGCACAGACGGCCCATCAAGAGATCGTATTCATCAAGCAACTGATGGTAGGCTTCCGGCTTACCGTCACCGGCAATCAGCTCCACCATCTGGTCAATTAAGGCCTGAAAGCGAATAAGATCATCATGACTTACTACGCTAATCGCGGTGAGATAGACCTCTTCTTCTATCAGCTTCCTTGCAGCATAGATTTCATCAAGGTTGTGAATCTCTTTATGGAAGATCCAAGTCATTGTCTCTTCAGGAAGCTGCGGTTTGTTTTCGCAGACATAGCTGCCATCGCCGGGTTTTATCTCAATAAGCCCAATCAGCGATAATGCGCGCAGCGCTTCACGCACCCGGCTGCGCGTGACATTGAACATCTCCCCCATAGCTCGCTCGTTCGGCAGGCGTTGGCCAGGTTTGAGCTTTCCGGAGGTAATTTGGGAAGCAATCTGCTCCATAATCTGCTCGGTAAGGGTCGTTTTCTTGAGTGCTGTCACATCCATGGATTTTCCCATATGCAGACAAAGTTCACATCCTTGAATTTACGTTAGCTTTGTTTTTTGTGCAACAACTTGATGTTCATCATTACTTCGCACACAATCTGAATCGCCACGAATAATCTAGACTCTTCTGAGCTGTTGATGGACTGACCCCGCCCCGGTAGATGCTTTTTGCAACAGTGCCCCTTATCAAATAGTCTTAATTGGTCGTGTAATCTCCCTGGTTCATGGCCACGATGACTATGCACAAGAACAACCAGATATTCAGAAGCGATGTGATTCATATACCTCTACTTAATAATGAGGATCATGATAAGGCCCGGTCATTCCGGTTTCTGCTTTTTCAGGAAGACCGACTCCGGGGGCCGTTACGGGCCCCGGAGCCCGCTATATGGTCAGTCCCCCCATTATCCAAGTAAAAAGGACCCAAAAAGGAGGGGCGGATTTTTCTGGCATAAAGGATCCAATTCTCAGGCCATGGAGACATCAGAATGCTTGTAACCATGTCAGATAAAGAACTCAGCCGGATCAACGTCATTCAGTAAGTTGTTGAAAAACGCATGCACCGTAGTGATGTTGCTCACGAACTTGCTCTGACCGAACGTCAGACACAGCGTCTGATGAACCGCTTTATGACTCAGGTGTCGCTGACTTGGCAAACCTTCGACGTGGACGCCTCGGTAGCCGGGTTACTCTCATTCGCATTGATAGCGATAATTTTTATTACCCCTTCAATATACTGCGCAGTATTGCTGGGGGTTATCTTTTCGGCTGAGAAGATCCGTTAATCCCGTGTGTGAACTTACAGGAATGTGTCAGATACGGTAATCCCCTCCCTGCCAGACTATTTCGCCAGTACCCAGTCACTCCCCTGTAGACCCTCATCATAATATGAGGGCTGTAATTACACGGCACTCAGGCTTGCTATCAGCGTATCCCCCTTCATTTTGCCAACTTCCTCACAAAATTATCACTCTGAAAATTCTGTCCATAGGACCGGGATTCTTGCCTATCACGTCTTTTCCGCCAGCTCTTTACAGTAGGCCAATGTCATTCACATCGAACCTATGTTTTTTCAGCCAACAGGAGTAGTGGTACATGATCGATTTCAATGATCCCCGCCAGGTCGCGAAGGCCATTCAGTTCACCAACGTCAACCCGGATCTGACCCGCGAAGGGCTTATCCAGCATCTGAACATCTGCATGGAGTACCAGTTCGATGCCGCGATGATCGCCCCGTGCTGGGTCGCCGTCGCCAAAGACGTACTGAAAGGAACCGGTATCCGCGTCGCCACCACCGTGAATTTCCCCCAGGCCAACGATACGACGGCAATGAAGGTCGCCGTCGTAAAAGAGCTGGCAAAAGAAGGCGCAGATGAATTTGATTTCCCGCCCAACCCGGGCTTTTTACTCGGAGGGATGGACGATCTCTATTTCAACGAGCTCAAAGAGGTTACCCATATCGCCCATGACCTGGGAATGAAAGTCAAAGCCATGCTGGAGTTCGGCTTTATCACCGAAGAGGCGATGAAGATCAAAGCCACCCGCTACGCCTATGAAGCAGGTATTGATTGGGTGAAACAATCGAGCGGCTGGGGCAAAGGCGGATGCGCGGCAACGGTAGAAGACGTTCAACTTCTCAAAGCCAATATTCAGGCACCTTGCCGGGTAAAAGTATCCGGTAAAGTGAACACGCTTGAGAAGATGAAAGCGATGTTCGTCGCAGGCGCCGAGCTGGTTGGCACCAGTTCCGGTCCGGAGCTGGTGAAAGGTCTGGTCGGCGACATCAACGCCTATTAACCGAAAGGTACCGCCGCTAGCGGCGGTACCACACCCGCACAATTAAAGGAGTATGTGATGAGTGTATTTATTCTCGGCAGTTATGCAAAAGCCCTGGTGATGACGGCCGAACGCATCCCGCTGACCGGCGAAACGCTAATCGGCCATGACTTTCGCCAGACCTGGGGCGGGAAAGGCTCCGACATGGCGGTTCAGGCCGCCCGCCTCGGCGCGGACGTGGCCTACAGCGGCGTGGTCGGCAAAGACACGTTCGGCAACGAGTTTGTTGAGCTGATGCTGGAAGAAGGAATAAATATCGACGGTCTGACGTTAACCAGCGAACTGCCGACCGGCGCCGGCCTGATTATTAAAGATAAAGAAGCTCGCAACGTTATTGTAGTCGACATGGGGGCCAACAAACTTTTTACCCCGACGCTGGTGGACAACGCTCTTGAGCAGATTAAGCGCTGCGGAGTCGCGCTGGCTCAGCTGGAGATTCCGCTGGAAACCGCGCTCTACGGCCTACGGCGCGCAAAATCATTAGATAAAATTACCATTCTCAACCCTGCTCCAGCCAGAGATCTGCGCGGCCTTGACCTGAGCGCGATTGACTACCTGACGCCGAATGAAACCGAAGCCCGCGTCGCGCTGGGTCTGGCGCCGGACGATCCGCGCAGCAATCAGGAAATCGCCGGGATGCTGCTGGAGACCGGCTGTCGCTACGTCGTTATGACGCTTGGCGATGCGGGCTCCGCCGTCTTTGGAACCGACACCCTCCAGCAGATCCCGCCGTGCCGGGTAGACGTCGTTGATAGCAACGGCGCGGGCGACAGTTTTAACGCTGCCCTCGCGGTAGCGCTGGATGAAGGTCTGCCGATTAGCGAAGCGGTACTGTTCGCCAACGCCACGGCGGCGCTGTGTTGTTCTGACTGGGAAACCGTACCTTCTTATAAATACCGCGCGGATGTCGATGCCTTCCTGCACTCTCACGTCGTGACCGAGGAATAATAACGATGAGACCCGATAGAATCTTACACCCTGAACTCGCCGCCGCCCTGGCGACCCTCGGTCATACCGATATCGTGCTGGTGACCGACGCGGGATTTCCCATTCCGGCCGCTGCCAGGCGTATCGATCTCGGCCTGTGGCACGGCACCGTCGACGTCCGTGACATCCTGCGCGTGCTGCGCGCGGAAATCTTTGTCGAAGAGGTTCACTTCGCCAGCGAAGTGCGCGACTGCCACCCGCAGCTGTATCGCGAAATACAAACTATCTATACCGGCTCCGGCGCGGAGTTTCACCCCGCCAGCCACGAAGTCCTGTGCCACGATATCGCGCATCGAGCAAAGCTGATCGTTCGCTCCGGATCGTTTGAACCCTGGGCTAATTTCGCCCTCGTCTCCAGCACCGACCCCTTTGCCTGGTTTACCGACGCTTCAGGCGTGCAGCCGCTGCCCGCTTACGTCGCGCGACGCCAGCGCATTGTCGATAATGTTGTGCCCACGCTGAGCTAACGGGAGGCGAAAATGAAAGCAGCGGTAGTCAGTGACATTCACCCCGGCCAGGTTGAGATTCGTCAGATGGCCATGCGACCTTTAACCTCAGGCGAGGCGCTGGTAGACGTGGAGTGCTGCGGGGTCTGCCATACCGATCTCCACGTCGTACAGGGCGATTTTGGCCCGGTACCCGGTCGGGTTCCCGGTCATGAAGGAATTGGCATCGTGCGCGCCGTCGCCGACGATGTCACCAGCCTGAAACCTGGCGACCGGGTCAGTATCGCGTGGTTCTATGAAGGCTGCGGCGTATGCGAATACTGCGTCAGCGGTCGGGAAACCTTTTGCCGCAGCGTCAAAAACGCCGGCTACAGCGTGGACGGTGCGATGGCTGAACAGTGCATTGTAAAAGCCGACTACGCGGTAAAAGTCCCCGCAGGTCTCGATCCGCTGGTTGCCAGCAGCATTACCTGCGCAGGGGTCACCACCTATAAAGCGATTCGCGTCTCTGGCATTCGTCCCGGGCAGTGGCTGGCCATCTGGGGCGCTGGCGGTTTGGGCAATATGGCGATCCAGTTTGCGCATAACGTCTTTAACGCCCGCGTCATCGCCATTGATTTACAGGATGACAAGCTGGCGCTAGCCCGCGAGTGCGGCGCGGAAATCACCCTCAATCCCGGGCGGGACGACGTACCTGCGCGCATCCAGCAAATAACCGATGGCGGCGCCCACTGCGCCGTAGTGGTTGCCGTGGCGCGAGCCGCCTTTCACCAGGCGGTCAACAGCGTTCGCGCCGCGGGCAAAGTGGTGTGCGTTGCCGTTCCGCCGGGCGATCTTGACCTCAATATCGTCAAAACCGTCCTTGATGGTATTCAGATTGTCGGCAGTCTGGTGGGCACGCGTCAGGATCTGGCGGAGGCCTTTCAGCACGCGCTGGCCGGACGGGTTCGTCCGGTAGTACAGCCCCGTCGTCTGGAGGAGATCAACGCCATTTTTCACGAAATGGACAGCGGTTCGATTCAGGGCCGCATGGTGATTGACTTACGCACGGTGCGGCAAACAGAGGAGTCGGACGCATGAAAATTACCGGCTGGCGCACGCTGAAAACCTGGCACCGCTGGGGGCGTCCAATTGGCGATGTCAACGGCACCCTCACCTCCGGCGTTACCGAGGTCCCGGTGCTGATCCTCGAAACCGATGAGGGCATTTGCGGCCTCGGCGTCGGCGGACACGCGGATATTGAACGCCTTTTTCCGGCTATCGAAGGGGAAGATCCGCGTGCGGTCGCGGCGCTTTACGACCGGATGCAGGCCTGGGTGTTTAAAAGCGGTCATGCCGGCAGCGTCTTTGGGGCGATTGGCGTTGTCGATATGGCGCTGTGGGATTTGAAGGCCAAATGCGGCGGAGAACCGCTGTGGCGACTGCTCGGCGCGAGAAGTCCTTTCGTCCCCGGATACGCGTCGGGCCTGGACTTTCCGCTGTCGCTGGAAGCGTTAACCGCGCTACATCAGCGTTTTGCCGAACGGGGATTTAGCGCCTTTAAGCTTAAAGGCGGTCTGGACGTCGAAGAGGATTTACAGCGGCTGCGGGCGGTACGCGAAGTGTATCTCCCTAATTCGCCCTCGCCGGTGATGATGATCGATGTTAACGAGTCGATGAGCGTTAAACAGGCCGTTCGCTACGTCAGTCGCCTGCAGGAAGCGCTGGATCTGAGCTGGATTGAAGAACCCGTGCGCCGTTGGGACGCTGCCGGGCACGCCGCCATCCGCCAGCAGGTGCGCTGCGCGGTTGCCACCGGGGAAAATCTTACCGGCCTCGAACAGTTTCTGCCGCTGCTGAAAGAGAACGCGGTAGATGTGCTGCAGGCGGGTATGTGCTGGGGCATCACCCACTTTCTGCGCGTCGCTAATCTGGCGCAGGCGTTTAGTCTGCCGGTCAGCCCGGTCGGCTACAACGCCAACCCCGTGGCCCACGCGGCGGCGGCGGTCAGCAATCATCTGAGCTGCGAAATACAGGATCTCAGTTTCCCCACGGGCTTACGCGTGGATCAGCGCATCGAAAACGGCGGCATCGTGCTGGGCAACGAACCGGGACTTGGCATCGCCATTGATGAAAAGGCATTGCAACAACAGCTCAGCGACGACAGCTGGACGATAGCCCAGGGTCCGCACGTCAGGCCCGAACGCGCGGGACTGCGCCTGAGTCTGCGAACGCCTGGTAAGGGTTAATCATAAAGGAGTCAATAATGAAAACAGTACCTTTTGGACGCACGGGAATTGAGATTCCGGTGCTGGCGATGGGCGCCGCTTCTCTCGGCAGCATTTATCATCCGGTATCGCAGCAGCAGGCTAATGAAACCGTGGCGACGGCGCTTGCCCATGGTGTGAACTATTTTGACGTCGCGCCCTATTACGGTCTAACCAAAGCGGAAACCGCGCTGGGCGCGGCGCTCAAGGGCGTAACGCGCGATAGCTACGTCCTGGCGACCAAAGTCGGGCGCTACGGCGACAGCCGGTGGGATTTCTCCCGCGAAGCGACGCTGCGCAGCATTGATGAAAGTCTGTCCCGCCTTGGCTGCGACTATATCGACGTTATCCAGTGCCACGACATCGAATATGGCGATATGGGGCAACTACTGGATGAAGCGTTGCCGACGCTACGTGAGCTACGCGCCAGCGGCGTCGTACGCCACGTCGGTATCACCGGCTACGATCTCGCTTTACTGGAACGCGTCGCCTGCGAGCAAAAAGTCGATACCGTGATGGCCTACTGTACCTGGACGCTTCAGGATCGGCGCCTTGGCGCGGTGGCCCGGAGGCTAAACCAGGCGGGTATTGGCGTACTCAACGCCTCGCCGCTGGCGATGGGATTACTGACCCGCGGCGGCGCGCCCGACTGGCATCCGGCGCATCAGGACGTGCAGTCTATCTGCCGTCAGGTATCCAGCCTTTGCGATAGCCACGGCGTTAATATCGCCCAGGTCGCGCTGCAGTTCGCACTGACCACCGCCGCGGATAACGGCATCGCCTCTACGGTGATCGGCACCGCCAGCGCCGACAATATGCTGGATAACATCCGCTGGTGTACGCAGCCGCTCGATCCGCAGCTGCTCGCGCAAATCGATGCGCTGATGGCCCCGGTGCTCAACGTTGGCTGGGATCTGCTGCCGGGCAACGGAGGAAAAGCGCAAAAATGAGCACCCTCGATAGCCATCTGCATCTCTGGGACCCCTGCGCGCTACGCTACGACTGGCTGCGCGAACTTCCGGCGCTGAACCGACCGTTTTTACCCGCTCAGCTGGCGGAGGATGCGCAGTCGCCGAAGGCCGCCATCGTGGTTCAGGCCGACTGCGCCGCGCAGCAGGCTCTTCAGGAGGTGGCCTGGATAAACCAGCTGGCTGAAAACAGCCCGATAGAGCTTGCCGGAATTGTCGCCTGGGCGCCGCTGGATAAGGGTAGCGCCGTGGCGCCCTATCTGCGCCATTTACGTGAACTGCCGCGCGTGGTGGGCATCCGTCGTTCTTTACAGAATGAACCGCTGGATCTGTTTTATCGCGCCGATTATCGCGAGGGTTTACTGGCGGCAGCCCGCGAAGGCTTTGTGCTCGATATCTGCGTCAGGGCATCTCAGCTCACCGCGCTTTACGATCTGCTGGCCTGGCTATATCAACGTGCGCCGGAGACGCAAGTCGTGCTGGAGCATATGGGTAAACCTGCTATCGCTGACAACCGGTGGCCGGAGTGGCGCGAAGCGTTTACCGCCCTCGCCGGCTTTCCTCATCTGGCCTGCAAAATTTCCGGTTTGCCGACGGAAGCGGACTGGCAAAGCTGGCAGCCGGAGCAGCTGCGCCCGTGGATCCAGCTGGCGATAACGGTATTTGGACCGCAGCGCTGCCTGTTCGGCGGCGACTGGCCGGTCGTTGAGCTGGCCGGCGGCTATGCGCGCTGGCAGGCCTGCGTACAGGAAGCTATTGCCCACCTGACCCTGGAAGAAATTAACGCCGTTATGGGCGAAAACGCGCGTCGTATTTATCTGACGCAATCGGCGGGAGGAAATATATAGAAACAGAGTCAGATGACGTTTATTTCAATTAACCCTACGCAATAATAATGAGGAAATAAGCATGTCCGATAATATTAATTCATTGCCAGGCGGCACGGTTGGCGATAAGTCGCAAAGCGCACCGCCTGCAAATAGCATTATGGTCACGGGGCGTAGAAAAAATATCCTGCTGGCTTCGCTATTTACTAATTTCTTTGTTCTGCTGGCGCTGTACTGCGGCGTTATTTCGGTTCTCCTCCCCAATCACGTGGCGCAAATCGATCCGGAAAATAAAGCGAACAACCTGGCGATAGTCATGACCACCGCGCTGCTGTTTACGATCTTCGCCCAGCCGATTGCCGGGGCGTTATCCGATCGCTGCCGTTCAACATGGGGTCGCCGATCGCCGTTTATCGTGGGCGGCGCGTTAATTGGCGGGCTGGCTATCTTTGGTATCTCCATGACCACCACTATCGCCGGGATTGCGGTGTTCTGGCTAATGGCCGCCGTCTCGCTAAACTGCATGAACGGCCCGCTGGCGACGGTCGTCGCTGACCGCTTCTTGCCGGAAAATCGCGGTATCGCTTCCGGCTTCGTCGGCGCGGGTTCCACCGCGGGCGGCACGGTGGGTATTATTCTCGCCGGCTATCTGGCCTGGAACCTACAGTTGGGCTATCTGGTTTTCGCGCTGGCTATTGCCGCCTGCTGCGTAGCCTTTGTGCTGATTAACCGCGAACCATCGACCCGAACCATGGAGGTTGAACCCTTCCGCTGGGGGGCGTTCTTCAAAAACTTCTGGGTCAGTCCGCGCCAGTATCCTGATTTTGGCTGGGCCTTCTTTGGTCGTTTCGCCATGTACCTGGGCTACCAGGGGGTGGTCACCTATCAGCTGTATATCCTGCAGGATTATATTGGCTTAAGCGTAGAAGACTCTAACTACGCTATCGGCACCATCTCGGTCATTACCCTGGTGACGCTGCTTTTCTCCGGCCTCGTTTCCGGGATCATCTCCGACAAACTGCAGCGGCGAAAAATATTTGTTTTTCTCTCGACCCTGCTGATGGCTGCCGGTTTGTGCGTACCTCTGATAATGCCGACGCTTAGCGGAATGTATATTTATGCCGCGATTATGGGGCTGGGCTACGGGGCCTACACGTCCATCGACATGGCGCTGATGACTCAGGTATTGCCCGGCGGTGGTAAACAGGCCGGCAAAGATATGGGCATTCTGACGATTGCTACCGTATTACCGCAATCCTTCAGCCCAATATTATCCGCATGGCTGCTGGCGACGTTCAGTAATAATTATTCAGCATTATTTATCGCCGCGATTGTTTTTGTCTTTGCTTCATCGTTTTTTGTATTACCCATTAAATCCGTTAAATAACGCGTGACTCGCAGGTGAGAGCACGCTCAGCAATGAGCGTGAAGGACTCGCCTGCGCCTGAAACCGGGCATACCGGATTTATAACAGGAGAACATAATGGCTCAGCCTCTATTTCACGGGATCATTCCCCCGGTTCCTACGCTATTTAATGCGCAGGGAGAATTCGATGAATCCGCCCAGTCGATTTTAATTGAACATCTGCTGGCCTCACCGGTAGACGGGCTTTTTTTCCTCGGCAGCGCGGGGGAGTTCGCCCATATGTCCGATGCGCAGCGGCGTCAGGTGACGGAATTTTGTATCACCCGGGTGGGCGGGAGAAAACCGGTACTGATCGGTATCGCTTGCTGCGGAACTCAGCAGACGATTGAGGCCGGACAGCATGCGCATCAGGCGGGCGCAGATGGCGTCGTAGTGGTGAACCCCTGGTACAATCCGCTTAGTGAAAGCAACCTTTTACATCATTTCACGACGATTGCCAGTGCCCTGCCGTTGCCCATGATTCTCTATAACTTCCCGGCGCTTACCGGTCAGTCCATTCCTCCGTCGGTTATTAAGCAGCTGGCAATGCGCTGCCCCAACATCGTGGGCCTGAAAGATACCGTCGATACGCTCTCGCATATCAGAGAAACCCTGCACGCGGTCAAGCCGGTACGTCCAGATTTTGCGGTGTTTGCCGGTTATGACGAGTACCTGCTGGGGACGTTGATTCTGGGGGGCGACGGCTGCATCCCCGCCAGCGCCAATTTTGCCCCGCAGCTCACCTGCGGAATACTCGACGCCTGGCGGCGCCACGATCCTGGCGAAGCGGTTGCGCTCCAGCAGTCGCTTTCCTGGATCCCACCGCTCTACAGCATTGACGTGCCGTTTTATAATGCCGTGAAATATGCCCTGGTTCTGACCGGCGTAGATATTCCGGTACATTCACTGGCGCCGGCGTCACCATTAACGGAAGAAATGCAGAAAGAAATTAAACGGATCCTCCTGCGAGCCCATCTTATTAATAAGGATGACGATAATGAATAAAGTTCGCCGCTTTGGCTGTGTGGTTAAAGTTCGCCCGGAGAAACTGGATTATTATAAAGCGCTGCACGCTAACCCGTGGCCGGAAGTCAACGCCATGATTAAAGCGTGTCATTTACGCAACTTCTCAATTTATTATAAAAATGGTTTCTTGTTCAGCTATCTGGAATATGACGGTGACGATTATAAAGCTGACCAAAAGAAAATGGCCGCGCATTTAAAAACCCAGCAGTGGTGGCAAGAGACCGGTCCGTGCCAGATACCGCTGGACGGCGAACCGGAAGGCACGCTATGGGCGGAAATGGAAGAAGTTTACCACCTTGATTAATATACCCGTCATATTTTTAACTGTTGGCCATTGTTTTTCCAGCAGCGCGAATTATTTAGGGTATACAAAATAAATAAACCCGCTCTGCGCCGTTTTACTGGCGCAGGGTTCTCTGCATTTTTTATTTATGATAGTGACCTAATGAGAATAATATGAAAATATCCTCGATGACCCTACGCGGATTCTGCCTGATTAATATCATGGCGATCCCCTACGCATTTTCCGCGCAGAATGTCAGTATTGAGCAACGCCTGAATCAGCTGGAGTTACGACTGCAGCAGGCGGAGCAGCGCGCCGCGGCGGCTGAGCATAAAAATGCTGAATTAGCGACCCAACTAAAACAGACCAAAGAGGGTTCGCAACAGGCGCAGAAAAAAGTCGCAGACCTCGAAACTCGGACAAAAAATATTGAAAAAATCACGCCGGACGATAATGGCTATTTTGAACTTCACGGCTATGCGCGCGCCGGGATGATGACCAACCATAACGCCCGGCATACCCAGGGCGGCCCGTTTATGACGCCGGCAGGACAAACCGGCGGCGCCATTGGCCGTCTGGGGAATGAACCGGATACCTATGTTGAAGTTTATCTTGAAAAAAAACAGCGCCTGGATAATGGCGCCACCACCCGCTTTATGACCATGATCGCTGACCAGCAAAAGAGCTACAACGACTGGACCGCCGACTCCAGCACCTTGAACGTCAGCCAGGCGTTCGCGGAGATCGCCTCCCTGCCGAGCTTTACCGGGCCGCTGAAGGACACAACGCTGTGGGCCGGGAAACGCGTCGATCGCGATAACTTCGAAATTCCGTGGCTCGACTCTAAATTCGTCGCGCTCAACGGCACCGGCGGCGGCATTTATGATGTGCGCTGGTCTGAAAATACGCGCAGCAACTTCTCTTTTATCGGGCGCAGCTTCGGCGATGTCGACGTGGTCAATAATGATGTGCAGAACTACATTCTCACCGCCAACAACTATTTCGGCCCGGTACAGCTGTTTGTCAGCGGTATGCAGGCCAAAGACAACGAGGAGCGGGAAACCCTCAGCGGCTATAAAGTCTTTAACGCCGCCAATAAAGGCTATACCGTCCTGCTGGGCTACCAGGGCGACAGTTTTTATGGTCTAACGCAGGGAGAAACGCGCAGCGTGCTGTCATGGGGTCAAGGTCTGGGTGCGGAGGTTAAAAATATCGGCACCGATCCGGCTCTGCTTACCGACGCCAGCACCCTACGCTTTGCCAGCTACGGCATGGTTAACCTGGCCCGCAACTGGGATTTCGCGCCCGCCATCCTCGCGCAGTACAGCAGCGATCGCTACGTTAAGGGCGACGACTATCGCTGGGTTACCCTCAACGGCCGCCTGATGCAGAACATTACGCAAAACTTCGCCTTAGGCTATGAGGCCACCTGGCAATATATGGATCTCGACCCCAACGGCTACCAGCAGTATCAGAAAGTGCGCGGCAATTTCTACAAGCTCACCTTTGCCCCAACCTTCCGCCCGGACGATATTTCGCCCTTCTTCACCCGCCCGGAACTGCGCGTTTTTGCCACGTGGATGAACTGGGATAAGGCGCTGGACAACTACAGTCCAAACGACACGCTGGGTCAGAAAGGTTTTACCTCTGGAGGAGAGTGGTCGTTTGGTATTCAGATGGAAACCTTCTTCTGAAAGCAGGCGTTCGGCCCTCTCCGCGGGGCCGGACGCCTGCTCTTTTACTACGTCGAAACGCTCGACAGCTGTTTCTCCTGACGGCGAAATTCGCTTGGGGAGACCCCGACCGCACGATGAAAATCTCGCGAGAAATGCAGCGGATCGTTATAGCCCACCAGCCCGGCGATTTTGCCGATAGTGTCTTCCGTTTCCACCAATAGCCTCCTGGCCTGGGACAGGCGATAGTTTTTCAGCCATTTCAACGGACTTTGATTGAAAGTTTCCTGAAACAGGCGAAATAGCTGCGACTTACTGACCTGGCAATACTGCATAAATTTTTCAATGTCCCACTCATCATTATAGTGGCTGTGGATCTGATAAATCAGTCGTCCAAGCCCGCTATGGGTAATCACCGGCGATCTTTCCGTTTCCAGGCTGCGGTTTTCCAGTAACGTAAAAATAAGCTTTGCGCACAGCGCGTCGCAATGGGCATCCGAAACCAGGGTATGGCTTTTCATTAAATGAAAAAGCTGGTAATAAATTTCGATCACTTTTTCCGGCTGCTGAAAAGAAAACACGGGTTCCTGCAGGACGTTAAGAATCTGCATGATGTTATTTAATTTTCCGCTATCAATACGCAGCCATAATATTTCCCATGGCTCGGCGCTATCCGGATAGTGCTCATGCGGCCATCTTACCGGCAGCCAGACCAGATTGCCTTCCTGAACATGATGTAGGTTATTTTCCAGGCGAATAACTCCGCGCCCTTTAAGACAAAATATTAGCTCATGGCCGACCACGGACTGACGCTGAATACGGAAACTGGTACTGGCGCGAATATGTCCGGCGCGGAGAACCCGATAATTAACCAGCGTCGAAAAGTCATCGGACTCCCTATACCAGTTTTCAATGACCAGCGTTCGCTGCGCGAGTGAATTCATATACCATACTCCAAACTATCAACTTTCATCATGCGTATGAATGTCCATCGTGACACGGCCAGCGTCAATTCAGGCCAGTGATGTTATGGATTTTTGAGCGATCTCACATCAAACGGATAAAGATTTCAACACCACTGTTTTGCGTAAAAGTAGCCGTATTTCGGGGAAATATGGACCAGTAAACGCAGTTAAGGGGGAGCTGACCCTGACCCCGAATATGATCCAGTCGTAATTAGGAATAACCGGCTTCATGTTGGCTGCATATTCTGTCAACCGGCAGACTTCTCAGCGAATCCGGATGGCGTCATCCAGCCCAGTGCAGAATGGGGACGCCTCTGGTTATAGTGTATGCGCCAGGCCTCGATTTTGCACTGTGCACCCTCCAGAGACATGAACCAGTTCTCGTTCAGACATTCCTGTCGCAGCCTGCCATTAAACGACTCCACTGTGGCATTGTCCGTCGGTGTTCCCGGCCGGGAAAAGTCTATGCGGCTCCCCCGTTCATACTCCCACTTTTCCAGCATTTTCCCAGCAAATTCAGAGCCGTTATCGATTTTCAGCAGCTGTGGTAAGGGACGTCTGAGCTCAATGGTGTTCAGCATCTCTGCGACCTCCGTTGAGCGCAGATTCTGGCCCACGCAGATCCCCAGACATTCGCGTGTGTAGAGATCAATGACTGTCAGCAGACGTAGCCGACGCCCGTCAAATAAGACATCAGAGACAAAGTCCATGCCCCAAACATGATTCATATACAGCCCCTGAGGCTGGGGCTGTCGGCGCTGCGCCGATTTATTCCGGCGTAGGCGTTTGAGACGCAGGGACAGCCCCTGCTCGCTTTAGAGTCGGTAAATGCGTTTATGATTATCCCGCCAGCCCTCCCGCCTGAGCATGACGTGAACCCTGCGGTAGCCATAGTGAACACGGGTTTCGGTGATCTCCCTGATACGGAGGCGCAACGCACTGTCGTCTGCTGCTACAGAATGGTAGCGGAAAGAGCTGCGGCTGACCCGTAGCGCAAAACAGACCTGCCTCTCACTGGCTCCGTAGCGTGCCTGCAGGTCCCGAACCCATTCGCGCAGCCGCGCAAGAGTCAGTTCTTTTTTGCCAGCACATCCTGCAACATGGCCTTGTCAACGGATTGCTGATATACATGTGATAACCTTTTTTATCGTTACGTCGAATCATGCTAAGTGTGATCAAGTGTGCACCAGCGAGTTTTGACAGAGCATACGTTCCGTTCGTCGTGGCTGCTTTTTTTACCGAGAAAAAAGGTGCAAAAACGCTTCCTTTAGACCCATAATCCTGGTCTGGTGCAAACCAAACGGCTTCACCAGCTTTTAGCGCATGAACAAAACCAGATAAATTACGTCGATTAATCATAGCCTTATTTGAACGCATACGCCCTTTTGTCTGTACCCATTCCATTAATGGATCATTGTGTGGGCGATACGTTGCCATCATAGGATGGCATAACCCCATTACTCTTCCACACAACTCAAGGGACATAAAATGAATCCCGACAACCATTACTCCTCTTGTCGCACCGGTCAGGTTTTCAAGCCCTTCGACATCAAACCATTTTTTGACTCTCGCATCGCTCCAGAACCAGGCCATTCCTGTTTCCATCAGTCCCAGCCCGAGAGAAACAAAGTTTTTATTAACCATCTGGCTCCGGGCAAACGGTGTCATCTCGGGAAAGCACAGTTCGATATTTCTAATCGCAATTCCTTCCCGGCGTTTCAGAAAGGGTCTGGATATTTTTCCAAGGCCAGAACCCAGAATATGTAAAACCGGGTAAGGAAGTTGAACGAGAAGCCACAGCAGACCCAAACCAGACCAGGTAAGCCAGTGGCGAGGATGAAGTAAATTATGAGTAAAAGTCTGTGCCATAAATTTCCTTAATGCTAATGAAGGTTATAACGCAAAAGGAAAACAATGAAGCAATTCGTCTTTAGCGATACATTCTGTTTTAGACAATTTAAAGTCATCTAAATTCAGAAAAAAAATAACTTTGCAATGACTGGTGAATAATTTAAAGAGCCAGGGGTGAATTGTAAGCCAGCAAATTCATTCTGTTATAAATCAATGATTTTATCATTGATACTCAAGGAATTGTCTTCTTGATTCATCATCATCAAGGTACTCAAAAGAAAGAAGCCGAATTTTGGTAAGTTTATAAAACCACTCACAATCGTTTCGTTGAATAATTTCGCCTGGTTTGAAACATATCCCGGATGCCACCCGAATAATCGCATATTTACCATTACTAAACCTGACCCGGTGAATACAGAAAGGTTGGCCAGCCTGTCCGTGACAGCTGTTCGACATGATATGCCCTTCAATAAAAACAGATTTTTTAGATTTCATTATCATACCCTCGACAAAAGCAGTACAGGAGGAATGTTGTCATTTTCCGACATCACTGACGTTAAGTGGCAGAAGCTGATCAGCCGCCGATACACCAGCATTCTGAAGGTCTGAACAACAGTCCGCAGGCAGGGCACTCAAGAACCGCATCTTTTCTTAGTTTACCTGCTTTCTGATCGGCTCTGTGTGCACATACCGGGCAGGCAACATGAACCGGTCTTTCTTTAAAATACCTGAGCCCATTTGTATAAGACATAAATAATTCTCTGAGGAATAGAGTGATTATTATACGCTTTAATATAAAAATAACTGGCATCAGTTATGTTAAGTTGTGTCTGAATGAGGTTATCAGATATTGAAAATTGAACGTCTGATTTATGGTACACTACCCTTCCGTGAGAAATTTAAGATGAAATCAGAAGACACCCTTGACTGGTATCCGGCACAACTACCGCCTGTGAAAATTATTCTTGGCGAAGCCGTGCTGGCTGTGGGTAAACAGGGCCGACCAATTAATACCCGCACCTTGCTGGAATACCTTCAGGTCATGCAGGACAAACAAAAAAGGCGGGATGACAAAATCGCCATGCAGACTGCGATTGATGTTCTCAGGGATAATCAGCGCATTAACGGCAGACGTTAATGCACCTCCGGGATCAGGATCAGTTCTGAATGATCTCAACCGTATGGTTTTGTCCATCATCCTTCAGCGGTATTCTGTCATCAGGGAGGAGAACACCATCCAGCGTCACGCAATATTCTGCATCGCCGCGTGAAACACTAATCTGATAATGGCTTTCACCATATTGATATGCCATAGAAAAAGACGACCACTCATCCGGTAACCTGGCATGAACACTAAAGTCAGTGCCGGAACGTTTTATCCCCAGTAATTCCTCGGTAAGTAAACGCCAGGCCCAGCCTGCGGAACCGGTATACCAGCTCCACCCTGCACGTCCGGTATGGGGAGCGACGCTGTAGACATCAGCACTCATGACATAAGGCTCAGCTTTATAAATCCCGACAGAGTCCGCATTCAGGGTATGATTTATAGGGCTGAGCATTGACCAGAGTTGCCAGGCTCGTCCGGCATTCCCCATTCGGGCAAAGGCCATCACTGCCCAGATGGCGCCATGCGTATACTGCCCTCCGTTTTCCCGCACGCCTGGCAGGTACCCCTGTATGTAGCCCGGATTTGGACCGTGTCCGTCGAAAGGAGGCGTTAACAGTTTGATCAGCCCTCCTTCGTTATCCACAAGGTGCTTATCCAGCGCCTGCATGGCCTTTGCGCACCGTCCCGGGCTCGCGGCGCCGGACAATACAGACCAGCTCTGCGCAATCGCATCAATCCGGCAGTCCTGTGAGGTTTTCGATCCCAGGGGAGTACCATCGTCAAAATACCCGCGCCGGTACCATTCCCCATCCCAGGCGTGGGCTTCGAGATTACTTTGCAGGCGCAGAGCCTGTGAACGGCACATCGCGGCGACGCTTTCATCCAGCCTGCGCTCCGCCAGCGCTGCAAACCGCTGCAAAATGTCGTACAGGAAGAAGCCCAGCCAGACGCTTTCACCTTTGCCTTCGATACCCACCCGGTTCATCCCGTCATTCCAGTCACCAGCCCCCATCAGCGGCAGGCCATGCTCCCCGAAGCGAAGTCCATAGTGAATAGCTTTGACGCAGTGTAACCAGAGTGTCTCTTCGGTGCCGCTGATGACCGGCGTGTCATAGACAGACTCTTCACCAGGCTGAAGCGAACGTCCCTCCAGATAAGGAATGCGTATTTCCAGTGCATCCATATCCCCCGTCGTTTCAACATAGTGGCAAACAGCAAGCGGCAGCCAAAGATAGTCATCGGAACAGCGGGTACGCACACCGTTGCCGTGTGGCGGGTGCCACCAGTGCTGCACATCCCCCTCGATAAACTGCCGTGATGCACAGAGTATTATCTGTTCACGCATCCGGTCAGGAGCAGCGTGGCTCAGAGCCAGCGTATCCTGCAGCTGATCGCGAAAACCAAATGCACCGCCAGACTGATAGTAGCCACTCCGGGCCATAAGACGGCAGGCGACCGTCTGATACAACAGCCAGCCATTAACCAGTAAATTTACGGACGTGTCGGGGGTGTTAACTACGATTTTATCGAGAACATTGTGCCAGTGATTATGAATCCGGTTCAGCTCCTGGCGGACCGTATTCTCGTTCATGTAGCGGGCCAGCGTCTCCTGAGCACAAACATCATTCTCCTCTGCGCCGAGGATAAAAATAAACGTCCTCTGGTCCCCGTCAATTAATGTAACCGCCGATTGCACCGCTCCGCAGGGATCCAGACCGGCCCCCGTCTTACCAGAAAGCTTTTGCAGTTTCATGGCCGAAGGGGCGTGAAGGGAACCATTACGACCAATAAACTCCCGGCGGTCCCCTGTCAGAGAACAGTCATTACCGCTGACGGCAAAAAATGCAGTTCGGCCGCCACCATTATCACCATAAAAGTTATTCGCAAGCACCCCGCAGCCGCCGGGCGTTCTGGCCACATGTGTCACAATGTGAGGGGCTGAGCGCGTTCGTGTTTCTCCGAGCGTCCACTCTACATAGCCTGTGACGGAAAGTTGACGTGTCCGTCCCGAAGAGTTACTGAGCGTCAGGAGCACCAGTTTAACCGGATCTTCTTCAGCAACCAGGACCGTCAACTCGCTGTCTATACCACTCTCACGATGGGCAAAAACGCTGTAGCCAAAACCATGGCGGGTCAGGTAATCACCGTGTCCACGAACAGGTAAAGCCGTCGGCGACCAGCACTCCCCGCTCTCTTCATCGCGCAGGTAATATGCCTCGCCGCTGCGATCGCTCACCGGATCGTTCTCCCACGGCGTCAACCGGTATTCATGGGCATTCTCATACCAGGTATAGGCCTGCCCTGCCTCTGAGATCACACTGCCAAAACGGGAATTTGCCAGTATGTTCGACCAGGGAGCCGGTGTAAGCGCATTTTCCCGAAGGACGATCTGATACTCCCGCCCATCCTGAGAAAATCCACCGTACCCATTGAAATGGCATAACTCACTGGTATCAGGGCTCCAGTCCGTATGTTGATTACGCTCGCGCACAGCACGCGGAATGAATGCCCTTGCCGGCGATTTCAGGGTATGAATACGCTGGTTAAGCTGTTCATTAATCCCCCCTGCGCGGTCATCAAGATAAAGACAGGCCACGCTCATCAAAAGCAACTTATCCTCAGCGGAGAGATGCTCACCGTTCCGGACAAAAAGCCCGCCCTTTTTATCCAGCAGACTGGCTTCAGACCCGGCATAAATTAACTCCATAATCTGATTTTGTAATCCCTGCTGGTAGCCGCCGGGGCTGTTATTCAGGATAACCAAATCAACATCCAGCCCTTTCTGTCTCCAGTAACGGTGTGCCTGAATCAATGTGGTCACTGAGGTGATACTTTCCTCGCTGGTTATACTCAGCAGCACTATCGGCAGATCCCCTGAAATTGCCCAGCCCCACAGTCCGGACTGGCCACGCCGGTTGCGGCCGATCGCCTGGCCTTCGGCGCGCAGCTCCTGGACAGGGTAAAGCACAGCGCTGGCGAGACTATTGAACAACGTGGCATCATCTTCACTGGCGTTCATCTGGCGCAATACCACCAGACTGTGAGACCAGGCCAGTTCAAAGATGCGATCGGCGATAGGGTAATCGCGATATTTCTCCAGCAACGCCAGGCTCTGCTGACGGGTCTCGCTGATGCCATAAATGATATCAATCGTAACCGGCTGCCCCGGCTGCAGAATGATGGCGTTGCGAATTGCCAGTATCGGATCCAGCACCGAGCCCGACGTGTTGCCTAGTATCCCTCCCGTCTCTATTGCCTGTGCATTCGCAGGGTTTCTGCCACGTCCAATAAACCTTGCCCTGTCCGTTTCAAACGACACGTTATGTCGGTTATCGCCGTGCACCACCATCATGTGAAACAGGCAAGGGCCCGGTTCATCCGGTGAGCGCGGGCGCCGGTGGCAAAGAATAGCGTCACGCTCAGAAGCCAGCTCAGTCTGAATAAACAAATTGCTGAATGCCGGGTGTGCCAGATCGCTGGCATCAGGTGCCAGTACCACTTCAGCATAGGTTGTCAGCTCCAGAGAGCGAGGCTTGCGACCACGATGAATCAGTGTGAGCCGTCGCAATTCAACATCATCCTCCGGAGAGATCACCACCTGAGTTTTGACGCTGAGTCCCCCTAAGCTGCGTCTGAATTCTGCCCCCGCATCGGTGAACAACACTTCCTCGTCTTGTCCGCTGGTGTAGCCTGTTGGTTGCCAGGTATTGCTCCACACATCTCCCGTCTGGGTATCGCGGATGTAGCAGAATGCTCCCCAGTTATCACGGGTGGTATCACTGCGCCAGCGCGTTAGTGCAATATCATTCCAGCGACTGTAACCACCGCCGCCCGCGGTCAACATCAGATGATAATGGCCGTTGGACAGGAGTTGAATATCCGGGGCGGGGGTATCCACGCTATAGAAAATACGGGGTTCATAGCGAACGGGTTTGACCATGCCCTCATGAGATTCAAAATGACGGCGCGGACTGTACAGATCGACCGCATCCGGCACGCGCTCCTGTAACAGCAGACTCGCTGACCGGAATACCGTGCTGGACATAAAGCGTTCAGTCATGGGGGCATCAAGCAGCACATGAGCCAGCGCCTGAAATGCCATACCCTGGTGATGCGCCATCCAGGACTGAACCACCGCATAGAGCTGACCGGTTGCAAGACGTGAGGGGGTATAGTCCAGCGCTTCATAAAAACCGTATTCTCCGCGTGCACCATTTTTTTGCAGCCTGAACAGGTTCTCACAAGCTCTCTGTGGGGAAACCATCAGCGCCAGCAGCGTGGCGTAAGGAGCAACAACCATGTCATCGGCAAGTCCCCTGCGCAGACCGAGCCCCGGTACGCCAAATGCCTGATACTGATAATTATGCTGAACATCAAAAGCATGATAGCCAGACTCTGAAACACCCCATGGTACCCCGCGTTCTTTCCCCCATTGAATCTGGCGCATAACCGCCGACTGACTCATTTCATCGAGCAGGCTGCCGGGCCAGGCGGGCATCACCAGATTCGGCATCAGATATTCAAACATGGATCCGCTCCATGACATCAGGGCAGTTTCATTATCAATCGTGGTAAACAATCGACCCAGCGCGTACCAGCTTTTAAGAGGCAGCTGATTAGTCGCAATGGCAAGAAAACTGGTCAGGCGGATTTCAGACGGCAGGAGATCGTAGTGGCTCTTGTCAGGCATATTGGTGTCACAGTTATAACCGACGCTGAGCAGACTGGTTGCTTCACTGTACAGAAAGGCGAAATCCATCCGGGCATGCTCATCCAGCCGCTGTTCCAGCTCGGTGATAATATTGAGTCGCATTCGGGCCTGCTCCGCCACTGACGCCGGAGGCGTTCCTGTACCGGTTAATGTCGGACGGGCAAGCTCGCTCAGCGTCGGCAGCGTCTGTTCATTCCAGGATGCAGGCAACCAGCCAAGCAACAGAGACCACTCATGGCAAAGCTGAACCAGTTGATGCTCCAGATGTCCAGCCCAGCGCATCTGAAGAGGAGATCCCTGATGACATGCGCTGGTCAGATGGTTGCACTGGGTGCGCATGCTTTTCAGTTCGCTGAAAAGCGCCTGCGGAGAGAGCGACACCGCGTTCAGGCAATGCTTGCGCAGCAGTCTCAGGCTGTCAGGTGGGTTCTTACCCCACTGTTTTTCCAGAATATCCAGCGTATCGTTCAGTCCTGCCAGTATCTGTTGGTTGCTTAAAACAGGCTGATGACGCATGGCGGACAGGCCTGCACGCAGGGTCAATAAATGCCCGGCCATATTGCCGCTGTCGACGCTGGAGATATAGCGTGGACTGAGGGGGACCAGCGTACGGGTGTCATACCAGTTGTAGAGATGGCCCCGGTAGTGCTCCATTTTATCCATCGTGTCGAGCGTGAACGACACGCGCCGGAGCACCTCTCCGCCAGGCAGGTAGCCAAAGTCCCATGCCGTCAGGTTAGCCATAAGTGAAAGACCAATATTGGTAGGAGAAGTTCGGTGTGCCACCGTCGGTTGTGGTATTTCCTGATAATTATCAGGCGGAAGCCAGTTCTCTTTTGCTGTGGCAAATGTTTCAAAAAAAGCCCAGATTTCACGGCTTGTCTGGCGTAACAGCTGTTTTTGTTCCTGATTAGGCGAAAAAACCTTTCGCACGGGCTGGCGACTCAGCCAGCTCATCAGCAGCGGTGCCACACACCATACCAAACCGATCGGTAACGCAATCCCCAGCAGCTGTGGGGCAAATTGTCCGGTCAGTATTGTCAGCGCCACGCCACCGGCAGCGTTCAGCCACATCGCCTGATAAAAACGTGCAACAGTGGGTCTGGCCTGACTGCTGTCCTGGCTGTGGCTGACCCACTGGCTGAGGTGACGCCTGCTTATCCCCAGTCGCCATAGCGTCACGGCGATCGCTTTCAGCGAATATCCGGCTTCGTGCGGCAGTATCGTAAAATTAAGGCTGATACCTGACAGACGCTTCAGCGCGCCCGCCCCCACCAGTAACAGATGCGGCTTCACGCGGCGACGCAGAGGTTTATGCAGAAGGTCATGGGCGATGCAGAGGATGGCTGGCAACAGCCATATCAGCAACAGTATGCCCAGCCAGTAAACCGGATTGGGTACCCAAAGCAGAGTGAAGAACAGCAATACCAGTAAGGAGGGGGCGACCAGACTGCGACGTAGATTATCGAGTAATTTCCAGTAAGAAAGCGCGGTCAGCGGATTCCTGACCCGGGTTCCATCGGCTTTTCTGACGCGTGGTTTTAGCCAGTTAAGCAGTTGCCAGTCACCCCGGATCCAGCGTGAACGTCGTGCAACATCCGACAGATAATTATTAGGGTACTGTTCGTACAGTAACACCTCGCTCAGCAGACCCGAACGTGCATAGCATCCTTCAAGCAGATCGTGGCTGAGTACCAGATTTTCCGGGCAGATGTTGGTAGTGGCCTGCATAAAAATATCAACATCGTAAATCCCTTTGCCCACAAACGAGCCTTCCCCAAAGAGATCCTGATAAATATCCGAAGACATCATCGAATAAGGGTTATTGCCCGGTACGCTGCTGCGCAGGGCTGCGTAACGCCCCTGACCGTTGCGTGGTATCTCCTCCGCAAGACCGGGCTGTAAAATACCGAATCCTTTGACAACCCTCTGGCGTACCGGATCATACTCAGGCGTATTCAGCGGATGCGCCATCGTCGCGACGAGTTTGTGTGCCGTATCGCGCGGGAGCACCGTATCGCTGTCCAGGGTAATGACGTATTTTATGTGACCCGGTAAAAGGTGGGCAGGCATCTCTGCAACGCTGACGAATTGCGTTCCGGGATGGCGCAACCAGCTGTTCAGTAACGCCAGTTTTCCCCGCTTGCGTTCATAGCCCATCCACGCTCCTTCCGAGGGGTTCCATTCAGGCTGGCGATGTAACAGATAAAAACGTGGTCGGCCGGAGGGGTAGCGGCGATTAAGCGCCTGCGTATCGGCGATAGCCTGTCTGAGCAGCGCGTGACTTTCCGGCGAGGGTTCATTTTCAGAATCAGCAAAATCAGTGAGCAGCGCGAACCTGAGATTTTCGTTTTCATTCCCCAACCAGCAGACTTCAAGACTGGTGAGGAGCTGGCTGAAACTTTCGTGGCTGGTCAACATGCAGGGAATGACTAACATGGTGGCACTGTCAGCGGGAATACCGGCTGAAAAATCCATCCCCGGCAAGGGTCGAGGAACGCGAAAACGGGTGGTTGCATCACTGAGCAAATCGCTCATTAACTGAGTTAATGCGATAATCAGAGGTAATATCACCGCGATCAATAGCCAGTCTGCGCCCTGCATGGCGGTTTCGTGCAATATTGCTGCGGTCGCTGCGGTTGTCAGCAACGCCAGGCTTCCAAGCCATGACAGCAGGGTTATTCTGTTGAAACTGTGCCGCAAGCGTATGAGCCTTGAGGCGTCTGCCAGGAGATGAATATCCAGCGCCTGTCGACCTTCGCCCGCAAGATAATAACCAACATGATGTTCCGGTGTATCAGGCGCTTTTTCCTCTGAAAACGCCAGCGCCTTCTCAGCAACCTCAGGCTCGCTGAGACCACTGTCTCTGGCCAGAACCTCAACTACGTGCCGGTAATGATCCCGGGTATTGAAGTGCATCCGGGGATAGATGCCGGCAGGATCATTGCGTAATGTCTGTTCGACAACGCTTATCGTTTCGGCGAAATCAGCCCAGTCCGTTTCACTCAATAATCGCAGGCCTGCGATGCTGTTACTGACGGACAGCTGGCTGGCGGCAAGCTGCTGATTGAAACTATGTATGAGAACGTCAGTGGTGATCCCCTGTTCCCGAAGGCACTGATCAACCCAGGTCAGAGGTAACGACAGCGCATTGCCATGCCCCTGCAGGCGCCGCACCAGCTCTGCGACAAACGCACTGGTTAACGGAGGTCGGGAGCGCGCCATATCGGCAACCACCATGATTAAATCACCAGGCGCACTCTCTGCGCATTCGACAATCCTTGTTATCCACGTATCGGCAAGGTTTCTGTCCTGCTGCGCTTTTATCACTTCCATACTGATACGACGAAGATTTTCAATCAGCGCCAGGCGCAGCATTCCCGGTAACGCCCAGACTTCACCCAGCGTCAGCGGCGTCACCTGTTGATATGCAGTGAGATAGCTGGTCAGGCTGGCGGCATCCCAGCGGCCATCGCCGTGAGCAATAGCCTCTGATGCAATATGATAAATTCGTGGGCAATTCAGCGGCGATACCAGCGATGGAAGACCTTTGCCAAAGCTTTTCGGCAGATGCTGGCGGACAGTGCGGATTTGTTCCTCAATCAGATAATAATTGTCCAGCAGCCATTCACCGGCGGGCATGATACTGGTCTTTTTACCCGCGTTAAGCTCATAGCAGTTTTGGGTAATGACGGCCTCATTGTCGCCAAGCCGTTTCAGAAGATAATAAGGATGCTTATCCGGTGATACTTTATGAGTCCGCGCCAGCTTCTGGCCGTAGCGTTCCATCTGGGCGGTCGAAAAGAGTTCTGACCGCGGCGAGCTTTCACCGGCAGGATCGTTCGCCGAAAACGTTATGTTTTCGGCAGCATTCATCAGAATACGGGAGCGGTTAAACCACGCTCTTGGGTTCATTTTCATAGCATTGCTCTGATGCGACGTTAGCGCGCAGGAGCAGTTGCGAAATCAGTTCAGAAACGTTCTCTCAGGATGGGCGTCAGGCATCAGGGATTTAACAGCTGCCGGAATCTAACATAAGTATAGGACATGAGCTCTGTTCTGCGGTTTTTGTCGAGCTAGCGTCGGGAGATAAACAGAGCCTTACATCCGGGGCAAAGCATGGTCTGGTTGAGCCGGATTTTTGACAACGGTTGTACTGATTTTAAGCCACAAACAGGACAGGCAGCAGTGGCAGTAGACGCACTGCTGAAGAATTTCATTGCGTAATTGATAACAGACATAACCATTAACCTTTCAATGAATGAGCTTAACCGTACCACATGTGGTTAACTTTTAATCTATTTATTTTGACACACTGAAAATCAGAAAAGATAAATGTTCGCAGCCACTGGCCCCCTGAGACCGTTTATCCGGCAAAATTCTATGCGCCTTCCAGGGATGAGTAATTCTGATGCGCGGAAGTTAACGGCTGAAATGTGAAGCAGAACGTCTTTTCGGCCATCAGATGGGATGACGAGGCCTTTACCACTGAGAATTTCAAAGCTTTTGACAATTCCTGTCATTTTATGGGATATCAATTCCTTATTGAAAACACGCAAAGCCTATACATTGAAAATAGCATACTGCCACATTTAATTTTCTTACAGGACTTCTTGGCGGAAAAAAATATTATTTGCTTATTTTAAATTCCCGTGCCTTAATGAATCCCATCAGTTCGATGTACAAACGAACGTTAAACATTTCTCGGGCATTCCTCATTACCAGGCGCTATCGCTGATATCCCCTCTTTTTGAGTCCATACCTTGAATGCTATACGTTTACTATTCAATATTATCATATGTAACGGGAGTCAGTATGACCTTAAGAATTAAAGGCCTGGTAAAATGGTTCAACAAAGACAAAGGATTTGGCTTCATCTCTCCTCTTGATGGCAGAAAAGATATCTTTGTTCATTTTTCTGCGCTCAACGGCGATGGTTTTAATACCTTATTTGAAGGGCAGGAAGTTGAATTCGCCATACATAATGGTGAAAAAGGTCCTGCTGCTACAAACGTAATACTTTGCGATAGATGAATCCTTGTGGATCTGTGCCAACGATGAAGGATTATTCATGAGTAAACAAATCTATAAATTAAACCACAGAAAACCGTTTATTCTTAATATTCGGTCAGCATATTTTTGCGCATGTATGAGTGTGCTGACCGATGTGATGAAGTGCAGGCCTGCTGTATGAAAAGTCTGAAAACAGGGGCTAACTGATTATTAAATAATACAGTGCGTAAGCGGTCTGGCTGCCTCCGAAAGCATCACGTCTCTGATATTACTTTAATGGCATCTGCCATTTAACATCACTAAGAGAACAGAGTGATGGAAAAGACTAACAGAATTATGGTGACATATGATAAAAGTCCTTGTTTTCTTTAATGCCGAATACTGTAAAGTCATGACCGTTACGGAGGGTATATCCTCAATCAAGCAGGAATACCCAAACGGTGAAGAAACACATCTTCGGATTATGTCTGCCGGCTTTCCTTCCTTAACTGGCGATCATGGTATTGTTTACGTAGCTTCTGACAGGGAGTTAACGTCACAGCAGATACTTGATGCAGCCAGAAAATATTTATAGCATTTTTGTTATGCTCTCTGCTTCACGTTTACTTGCATACTTACCCTATTTATCAAAAGTGAACAAAAAATGAGTTAAAAACATTTATGGCCTGCTAGCAGGAGGTTTTTTTTACATTACACTTTTTTAGAACCACCTCTGAAAAGAGAGAATAATTCACTATCCTCTGACAAAGTCCAGGTATCTCTCTCCTGCGTGCCATCTTACCTTTTGTGAAAAATATTCCTAAGTGGCAGAGCTAATTAACTTAATGACTCTTCTGATTTAAAGTTCATCATGTATGACTGACGCAACAAGTTATGATGGTATCCAAAAGCTCTCCGGGTGGCTCCTGGCATTATAGTTTTAAGCACCTACAGAAATGCATGGACATTTCGTAGGAGTTAGATTTTAGTTCTTGCATATTCTTCTTAAATTTGTATTGCGATAAGAGATTTATCTAAGTAGTCTAAACCTTGTTAATAAAATATGTACCATTCGGATTAAAATGCTCAGTAAAGCAAATCTGGTTGATGAGTAACCGTCGACATTGGTCTTTTCTGAACAACAAAAAATTTTTAAAAGGTCTCTTTATGTCAGATGCTCTCACACAGTTAAACAATATCCGTACCTTACGTTTCCAGACTCGTGAAATGTCATTAAACGCACTGGAAGGTGTTCTGGAAAAATTTAAAATTATTCTTATAGAACGACGTGAAGAAGAGACATTACGTCTTGCAAATGAAAGTCAGCGCCGCGATAAACTGGAAACACTTCGCCAGATGATGCTTGATGAGGGTATCGACCCATCCGAACTTATGGCTGCTGTTGGCTCTTCGGGTAAGGTTAAAAGGACGCGATCCCCCCGCCCCGCAAAGTATCGATATACTGACGAAACTGGAGAGTCAAAAACATGGTCAGGTCAGGGGCGAATGCCGAAGCGGATCTCAAAACTGATTGCCGAAGGTGGGGAATTAAAAGATTTTGAAATCAGTTAAAAAGAGCCGGGTTATACCCGGCTCTTTTTTTATAGGCCGCAAGTTGCCTTAGAGAATAGTCGAGAAACATTTAGTTCCTTCGATGTAGCCGAGGAGCTGTTTAAAATCACAGTGCTGCTTAAGGGACAAACGGGTTATCTTGCAGATCGTTACAGCGAGCGAAAAGAGAGCCATCAGGAGCTTTCATCCCGAGTCAATCAGGAAAAAATATAACGTATGTTCTTCGTGAATCAATACTGCATGAGCTTAACAACGTCCGCTATTGGCTGTGAGTTCAATGGGTCGATGCAACGCTATCCTTAATCAAGGGGGATGTTGCTATGAAACGAAGAACGCACATTTACTACACGCCAGAACAGAAAGCGATTATCTGGGACAGATATAAGCAAGGTGATTCCCTGCATGATATCGCCAGAATGTTCGACAGATTTCATTCTTCTATTATGCCCACTATCCACCTGACTGGTGGCTACCGTCCTCCCGTGCGAAAGCGGCACCGATTAGCGCTTTCGCTTGATGAAAGAGAGGAGATATCCAGAGGACTGGTAGCAAAGCTCAGTATCAGGGACATCGCTGCCAAATTATCAAGAGCACCCTCAACGATTAGCCGTGAGATCAAGAGGCACGGTGGTGCAAAACAATACCGTGCAGCAAAAGCCGATGCAGCTGCGTGGGGAAATGCGTTGAAGCCAAAACCTTGCAAGCTAATTGAAAGCCCACATAGTGTAAAATCATTGCAGATAAGATGCATCAGGACTGGTCGCCGGTTGGCTGAAACGCTGTTATCCGGATAATCAGGAAATGCAAGTGTCACACGAAACGATTTATAAAACGCTTTTTATACAAACCCGGGGGCTTTATAAAAAGAGCTGCAGCAATGCCTCAGAAGCGGAAGAGTAGTGCGTAGATCCAGAACATCATCGCTTAAAGGGAAAGGATTAGGGTCAATCCCGAACACGATACCTATCAGCGAAAGGCCACCTGAGGCCGCTGACAGAGCCATTCCTGGTCACTGGGAAGGTGACTTGATTCAGGGCTCGAAAAACTCCTATATCATCACCCTTGTAAAACGTCATTCCCGTTTTGTTATGCTGGCGAAGATCAGAGACAACAAGACCATAACGGTTAAATCTGCACTCATCAGACAAGCCCGGGAATTACCTGCTGAGCTCTATAAAACATTAACTTGGGATCGTGGCGCTGAAATGACCAGCCACACACGATTTATTGTAGCAGCAGACATTCAGATTTATTTTTGTGATCCTCAATCTCCCTGGCAACGTGGCTCAAATGAAAATACGAACAGATTGCTCAGACAATATTTTCCAAAAGGAACTGACTTATCGGTTCACGGCCAGCAAAGACTTAACAGTGTTGCCAGACAACTCAACGAAAGGCCGAGAAAAACGCTAGACTATTAATCACCCGCAGAACGGTTCAATAAGTGTGTTGCGTCCATCAGTTGAACTCACAGCACAAAGCAGACGCTAAACTGCATCTGAATCACTCAACAAGTGATCTTTAAAGCCAAATAAGAAAAAGCTCAATATATAAGGGGTAGAACTTCGAACTCAGCAAAAATGGGATGTAATAATTACATAGTCGAACAGCTCCGGGCAAAAGCAACAGGTGAGGCTATTTGCAATGCTGCATCTCGTAACTCTGCATAACGTTTATCGAAAGCTGCTGGCATCGTTCTCTCTACCCGATGTGCATTTATTTCCGTTAATTCCCCGCCCGGTTCTACTTCACGCCATGCAGCCACCAGCAACGACATGACTTCCTGAATTCCATCCATTGCTGAAGAGTCATGTCGGGGATGACTACAAACTGCCTGATTGAATAGCATCATCATCCGACATGTTGAAATACTTTCAGCCTCCCACAACCAGCGAAGAAGCGTAGGCTGAGACGGTTTACCCGCTTCAATACGTATCTTTGAATAATCGCCAATTCTGCAATAGGCTTCAGCGTGAAAACGTAGCAACTGGGCATTACCTTGTTGTTCGTTGTCGCAGGAGTGGCAATTCGCATACTGTAGAGTAAACCCCAGCGCAGACAGTCGTGGGTAATGATCAGTCGCCTGCTGCAACACTCTACGAATAAGCATGACATTGTTACCATCAGAGTTCGTCTTTAACGCTTCATTTTCAGCGCAATTGTTCATCAGTTTCTCTTTCAATAATGGAAATAAGGGGCGTGTGTAAAAGGGGACGTTGTGGCCGAATAAGTCGTTTTCTGCTTTTGACGCAGGTTACTGCGGTTAGGAACATTCCACGCTCGGGCATGCCATGAAATCGGCTGATGCCATAAAGGTTTCATCATGCAGAAAATGCGATACCTGCCCGTTCGGGGTAAGAACCAGTACTACCGGACTCTTGCAGTGGAAGCAGTACAGTTTCCAGAATGAGGGATAGCGAAAATCTTCTGCATTGACCAGATTCCCCCATTCATCGATCGCGCATTTAGTCAGTTGTTGTTTCATACAGATACCTCAAAATTTTGCCTGCATCCCCTGCCCAGGCAAATCACCGCACCACTGGCCTTCTGGTAAAACTCTGCTGATGTGTTGCTGGAGACCTTCACAGGCCTGTTGAAACTTACAGGTATCGGCAGAACTTGCCCGTTGGCAGTAGAGCGATGAGGCTTTATTTAACTGCTCAAGGGCTCTCAAGCGCCAGCCACGCCGCTCGGCATCACTGCAACATCCAGCCAGGCTATCCCGGCAGACCCTTAGCCGGGTGATGTGTAAACGGTATTCCGCCACCTTTACCGCGATCGTGTTCTCTGGTTGTTTCATTTTTGATTTCTCTTGTTTGACAGGTATGAGAAATACCCGACAGGAGTGCTGTCGGGTATAAATGGAGTTGTGGAATTGTTGATTCACTACAGGTCGGAACGTCAGGGTTCCAGCGGCAGGTCCAGTCATGTCCGCGAGGACATTATTTGTCGCCGTAATAAAGGGGTTCGTACAGGATGCAGAGCCAGTTGCGTAGCCGTAGGATCAGGGGCCTGGCTTACGTGGACGTCCTGCCGCTGAGCGTGGAGGAACGTCATTACAGCCGTATGCACACAAACCTTCTTTTTGTTCTTCCTTAGCCAGATAGCTCAGAACATGACGGATATTGTTAATGCTTTCCGGATCGTTATACCGAACAGGTATATTGATATTTCTAGAATACTGCGGCCGATATTCACATCGGTGCGATACGCCGTCCCGGTGCGTTATTTCCTCCCAAAGTGTATTTGCTGTAAGGGCAAAGGGATAAGAGTGCTGTGTTTTTTGTCTGTCCAGCCAGAATACGACATGCGCATGGTATCCATGTCGTTCAGTCCATTCTATAACCCAGAAATAGCCCACCACACCTTTCTCTTTTGTCATTTTTTCCATTAGTTCACGCAAGTCATGTTCAAGTGTTTGGTGATGTAAGCTTGAATACCTGGCACTTTTCTTTTTGTAGAAAAAATCCATACGTAATGCCAAAAGGCATGAGTATCTGTTTATCATTTCATCGATATGTGCATTAAGAACTGAAGCCAGGAACCAGTCTTCATTAAAATTTCCATCTGAATTTTTGAGCATAATTATTCCACTACTGATGATAAAGGAGGTCATTACAAACACTAAGACAGTAAAATTTCATAGGCATTCTTGCTTTTGAAAGATATTAAGCTGACTTATAAAACAATTATCACTTTTAAAAGGGCATGGTGGTTACTGCAATATGGTTTACGAGGATGTTTGAACGGGTCTCGAAAAGTAAATGGTGGTAATATTAAAATGCTTAATGATGTCTGTTAATGTACGAAGGAATGATAGTTTATGTAATTATATTAAAAAACCTATATTAAATTACGTAACCTTCCTGTGTTAAACACCAAAGTTAAAGATTCTAACCTCGAGATGCTTGTATTCTTTCCAGCATCCATTTTTCCACTTCGCTTTTTAGCCAGCGTGAACTACGACCCAGTTTAATTGGTGCAGGGAACGCATTCTCTGAAATTAATCGGTAAAACCATTTGTCTGTCATGTTTGTATAGGCGGTGATGAACGTCATATCAACGAGCTGGTCGCTCAGTAAAGATGTGGTTGTCTGGGTGCTGGATGATATCGATTGAGTTTTGTTTGTCATGGAAAAGCTCCCGCAATTTAGTGTGAGTTCGGGAGGCGATGTGTGGTACCCAGTGGTACCTTGGATATTCACCTCACACCATGGTACTCAACAGTAAAAAAATACAGTTGATATCTTTTATGCTCAGTATGTGCCCTTTTTTAGGATGTACTTAAGAGAGTCCTGTCGAGCCGCCTGCAAGCAAATTTTAGACCGTGTAAAGCTATATTGATTTTTCAGAAGTACCTCTCAAGGTTGAGATTCACTGCTATGCGTGTTTAGCTCATGGCAAGCCATGTCATAGCGCTAACGAGTGTTTCACCGCCATGATCGGTTTTTTCGCGCATGCTAAAAAAACGAAACTCACAAATGAGAATGATAATCACCATCAGATTTATTGGTGTTAGATGCCTTTAATTTTTTAAATTCCAGGTCGGTATTCAAAAGGGAGTTTTTCTTTCTTACCTGACGTCCATAGCAATATATTCCCTTTGATTTTTATTACATTCGTACTAAAGAAAGAGTTGTAAAACCCCACTAATTCAGAATAAGAATCCAAATCCAACTCAAGCATCATGAAGGTAATCATTACGGATCTGTACAAACAGCCATTTTTATCAAACTTATTTGATAAAAATGAATAAACTTCGGGGGTGCCATTTCTTGCCATGTTAAAAATAATATGAATAGCTATCAACTCTAACGTAAAGGATTCATTTTTATATTTTTTAGCGAGTTTTAACATCGAATCATTTACGCCAATGACATTCAATCTTTTCAGTTCATTTAATAAGAGGCCAAATAGTGGAGGGGTATCGCCAGGGCTAAGATAGGGTAGATTATTACTATATTGATGGGGGTGTAAAGGTGTCTCAATTGTTAATTGGAGTAATTTTAATGCCACAGACCGTTCATCCTCTAACGTAATTAAAGATTTGTACAGGCTGAGTGTTTTTTTTACGTTAGTAGTACCCCTGATGTTGCGGTTTTTTGCGAGTTGATTAATTACTTTGTTTTTTAAAGTAATAGGTATAATGATGTTTTGTCGGGGTGAGGAATCACCTGTCTTACCAGGGGAAGGAAGTTTATAAAGTTGCAGTTTTAAATTTCCTTCGCCGCCACCAAGATAATTTATTGCATAAAGCGTGCTGTTTTTACAAAAATCAATCCAGGAGTAGATACTATACAGTTCCGTTACTTCATTTAATGAAACAGGGAGTTCTGACCCGATTCTTATACGGCGCACATAGCTTTCTGTGTTTCTCCAGGCTGCTGTTTTACGTATTAATATAAGCTTTTCTCTGGCCTGTCTTATTAATCCAGCATTTTCAATTGAAGATATCTTTCTGATATATCCCCTCCTGCTATTGAATGCGCAATAGTAAACTCGCCCCTTCTTTAATCGTTTTATTTTACGAGGTATATATTTATTGATCTGATAAACAAGGTCTTTTTCCTTGCGCTCACTCAGCTCGCAGAAGCGCAAATAATGTTTTTTACAGAGCCTTTTTCGTTTTGCTTCAGATAATGGGGACACTAAACGCTTGCAGTTTTTTCGTACACATTTAGCCATTTCATATTCCCTCATTCCAGAAAAATTTAAACCTATATTACTCCTTTGAACAGACGGTTAACCATTTTTCGGCGCTATTTTTCCACAGGAGTAAATCATGCCTCAAATCTCCGATCCGCAGGATACCAGTGATGTGGTGCGTACCTGCCTCAATCTCTTACCCCGGCAGGCTACTGAACGTATTCTGTCCCGCCTCCAGGAGGCGATTAACTATGAACCCGTGATAGGCATCATGGGCAAAAGTGGTGCGGGCAAGAGTTCATTATGCAACGCGCTTTTTCAGCAACCCGTCTGTCTGACCAGTGATTTTCTGGGCTGCACCCGCGAACCCCAGCGTCTGTTACTCACCGTTGGTGAGCGCAGTATGACACTGGTGGATTTGCCTGGGGTGGGCGAGACACCGGAATACGACGAGGAATATCTGGCGCTCTATAAAGCGTTGCTGGCAGAGCTGGATTTGATTATCTGGGTACTGCGTGCCGATGACCGTGCCCGGGCAACGGATATCACGGCATACAGGGCACTGATGGAAGCCGGTGCCGACCCTTCACGTTTCCTGTTTGTACTGACTCAGGCCGACCGCATTCCACCCCTCAGGAATGGTGAGCCCTGGCAGGCATCACCTTCTTCCGAGCAATGCCTTTCACTGGCTGCAGTCAGTGCGCAGGTTGCCGGTCAGTTGCCGTCCTCTTTCCCGGTCATGGCTGTCTCTGCACATACCGGCTATAACCTGCCCGCCCTGGTGGAGTTGATGGTGCATGCCTTGCCCGTACAGGCCAGCAGTGCCGTGTATTGCCAGCTGAAACCAGAGCATCAGACCCCGGACACTGACGCCGCTGTACGGCAGCAGTTTGGTGAGGCAGCGGGTAAGGCTTTTGACACGGTGATTAATCCTGACCACCTGCCTTCTGTCTGGACTGCTCTGTTAAGGAGTATCCGACAAAAATTAGTGCAACTTGCCACGACATTATGGGACCGAGTATTTGGCTGAAATCTGCCGCTTTACCCCTCAATTACCACATTCAAAAAACAGTATATTGATCTGTAAAAACGATCGATAATAGAATATCGATCGTTTTTATCTATTAAAATATCGATGTATAAGCCCCCTGTTGATCGCTTTTACCTATCAAAGCAAAGGGATATTTCTTTCTCAAAAGTGTTCATGAGCACGACGAACAGGGACGTTGACGTGATGGTCCGGATACAAAGATGCATCAGGTTCTGTGTACCGCGTCCCCCGTTGCCGCTTCTGATTCATTAATAAGGTGACATATGAAAATTCAGACCGTGATTGCATTTGTTTTGTCAGCCATTTCGGTTTCTGCTCAGGCGGGTAACTGGGCTGTGAAAAACGGCTGGTGCCAGACGCTGACCGATAATGGTCAGGCACTGGTGATGCTGAAAAACAACACCATTGGCATCTTTGGTCAGTTGCAGGGCTGTCCCAATGGCCCGCAGGAGCTGATGGGGAGTCGCATCAGTGTAAACGGCAATCTGGTACCCACATCTCAGTTGTGCAACCAGCAAACAGGATTTAAGGCTGTTGAGGTTGAAGGCGGGCAGGCTCCTGCAGCCGCCAGAAAGGCAATTGCTTCGATTGCAGGTCAGGAAACATCGACCCTTCAGGTCTTTGGTGCGCAACTGACATTCACCCGTGGGGACATGATGACGGTCTGCCCGAAATACGTATCCGGCCTTGCTGCCAGTGCCGGGAGTCGAGCGCCGGAGATTAACAAAGGCTCAGTCATGAAAGCGGCCAAAGAAGCGTATACGAAAGAGTATGACCGTGACACGGCTGAGGCCGCTGATTTTGGCAGCTACAAAGTGGAGGGAAATACTGTGGTTTATGAGGTCTACAATGCCGGGTATCGTACCTACGATAAGGTGGTGGTGACCGTTGGTGCTGATGGTAAGGCCACCGGTGCCAGGGTTGAATATATGGGGCAATAACGTCTTATCCGCCACGCCATTTTTAATGTTAAAGGCCATGTTCCTTCGGGAGCGTGGCCTTTTCTTTTTATACCGATAAACGCACAAAGGAGTGAATTATGCGATTAGCATCCCGCTTTGGTGCGGTGAACCTTGTTCGCCGTGACCGCCCCTTAACCCGTGATGAACTTGCTCACTATGTTCCCAGCGTGTTCAGTGAGGAAAAGCATGAATCGCGCAGCGAGCGCTATACCTGCATCCCGACCATCACTCTGCTGGATAACCTGCAGCGCGAAGGTTTTCAGCCGTTCTTTGCCTGCCAGACCCGTGTGCGTAACCCCGACAAGCGGGAACATACGAAACACATGGTGCGTCTGCGCCGCGAGGGGCAGATTACCGGTAAACAGGTGCCGGAAATTATTCTGCTTAACAGCCATGACGGTTCGAGTTCATATCAGATGTTACCGGGGCTGTTCCGGGCGGTCTGTCAGAACGGACTGATTTGCGGTGAGAGCTTTGGAGAGGTGCGTGTGTCCCATAAGGGCAACGTGGTGGAAAAGGTTATCGAAGGGGCTTACGAGGTGCTTGGGGTGTTTGACAGGGTGGAGGAAAAACGCGACGCCATGCAGTCACTAATGCTTCCGCCACCAGCACAACAGGCACTGGCAAAAGCTGCACTGACATATCGCTTTGGCGAGGAGCATCAGCCTGTGACGGAATCACAGCTATTGGCCCCTCGTCGCTGGCAGGATGAGTCCGGAGATCTCTGGACTACTTATCAGCGTATTCAGGAGAACCTAATCAAAGGTGGTTTGAACGGCCGCAATGCAAAAGGAGGACGCACACATACCCGTGCAATTAAAGGTATTGATTGTGATGTGAAGCTGAATCGCGCGCTGTGGGTGATGGCAGAAAATATGCTGCAACTCGCCTCATGAACAATATCTCCGTGTTTGTTTACAGCCCTGTAGCTGGTTGTTACGGGGCTTTTTCTTTTAAGGAGCCACCATGTCCGAACTGATTTTACCTTCGGTCTTCCCGATGAATGAGCAACGTACCATCCGTCGTGCCCTGCGATTACTGGAGAAATATCAGCGGCAGCCCAGTGAATCGTTCCTTGCCGCTAGTTTCGCGAAAAAATGGTTACAGCTCTATTTGGCAAAGCAGGAGCGCGAAGTCTTTGTTGTTATCTATCTCGATAATCAACATCGTCTGCTGGAGCATGAAACGCTCTTCCTCGGCACGATTAACCATACCGAAATTCATCCTCGCGAAATTGTGAAATCTGCACTGCGTCATAATGCAGCTGCGGTAATCATCTCTCATAACCACCCCTCTGGCATTACCGATGCCAGTAAAGCTGATAGAGCCATTACGTTCAGGATTATAGAGGCTCTGGGACTCGTCGATGTCCGGCTACTGGATCATTTCATCATTGGTGATGGTGAAGCGTTGTCGTTTGCTGAGCATGGATGGCTATAAGAAGAGGAAGGGCTAATGAAAATCATCAGTAAGCGTCAGTCGATGGCAATTTATCATCTGCATCCTGAATCCCGATTGTTTCAATTCTGTACCGGGAAATATTGCTGGTCCGGGAGCGTCTGCCATTACTACGGTCGTGAAGTTCCGGATATCAAGGGTGTTCTGGCTGTCTTTGCCGAGCGACGCAAGGACCGGAACGGACCGTATGTCTCTCTGCGCAGCGTCACTCTAAATTAACCTTATTAAAGGAGCTTCAGATGTCGAGTAAGACACTGACAGTGAATGATGATACCGCTGAGCCCTGGTGGGGGCTGAATCGTAATGTCATTCCTTGTTTTGGTGCGCGTCTGGTCCAGGAAGGTAACCGCCTACATTACCTGTCTGACCGCGCCAGCATAATAGGCCTATTCAATAAAGCGGATTTGCTCCGTCTTGACCAGGCATTTCCCCTGATGGTGAAGCAACTGGAGCTGATGCTCTCCACCGGTGAGCTTAATCCGCGCCACCCGCATTGTGGCACCCTTTACCACAATGGGCTGACCTGCGAGGCCGATACGCTGGGCAGTTGTGGCTACGTGTATCTCTCCGTTTATCCAACCCCGCGGTCAGTATAAAGGAGGCCGGGATGCCTATACCTGTGGCACGCCTGAATAGTTTATGGCGGGAACTGGGAAACATTGCCGTCATAGAAGAAAAAGGCATACTGACCACCAGAGAGCCATTTATCCACTTCCCCACCGGAACACCAGTTTTCGATATCTGGGCCTGGTTTGAAGCTGGTAATGAAGATTTCGTGGTTGCCCGTGAACTGTACGGGCTAAATACTCATTAGCTGTATTTAACTTTATTATATCGGGAGTTAATTTTATGCAGTTTTTAACTGAACCGAATACTAAGTCGGGTGGCTCTTGCATCGTCCCGCTGCACTGCATCTTTACCAGCATACAGTGCAGTACTGCTCACATAACGGATCAGGACAACGAACGGTTTTATCAACTGTCGCATGATCAGACTGAATACAGTGATGCGGAGTGGATTCACTTTACCGGAACGGGCTACTTGCTCCGGCTCAGTGCCTGGCAATACCCAGTGCTCAGATTGAAACGACTAGGCCTGTCGAAAGCGTGTCGTCGATTGATCCTCATGTTATCCCACCAGTATGCGATCACCTCTATCCATCTCGATGCTGCGGGAGATGTGCTGCCTGGAGTGGAGCATTTCGATTGGTGATTCGTTGTGCAAGATATCCATGAAAAAAGCCCCTGCTGAAGTGGTAAAAATCAATGTGGGGGCATTAAAGGGGGCATGTGTGAAGATTAAACATGAAAAATCACATTATTATCAAAAGGTTTATGTGCCTTGTTTTGTTCCTGTTATCGCTTCACACGATATTAACCAGCTCGACAAAAAGCGCCTTTTGCCATATTTGTGCTATTCCCTGTCAGGAAGAGTCGATCTGCATGGCACGCTGCGTATGGTGATTCGGTGCCAGATACGCACAATGCTGTACCACTTCAACTCTCTCCCAGTCACCCATTTCCTATCGCGCACTTAGTGGCACGCCGGACTGTACAGGCCAGCGCCGGTTGCAAGTTCACTAACCTATTAGCGTATCCACTATTGGCGAATAGGTGAGTTATTAAGAAAATTCTTGCCATTTGTCATTTTATGCTATGATTTGTTCTCGATCAATAATCAGGAATGTGCAATGGAGAAGGTTTTCTTGATTAATAAAGAGGTGGCATTTTTCACTAAACAAAACTTGTTGATTAATCTGCAGGACTCACAAATAAAACAAACGCTTAATCAACCCTGCGCTCGCTGTCTTGAGACTTTACTTGAATCTCAGGGACAGCTTGTCACTCATGAAACACTCTATGCATCAGGTTGGCCACAAGCACCGCATAAAACAGCACCAAACACCCTCTACCAGAATATCCTTCTGGCCAGAAAAGCGCTCAAGGCTGTTACTGATAATTCTGTAGAATTTATCCAGACTGTGCCACGTAAAGGCTTCTGCTTTAACAGCTCTATCAATGTGACTTGGTATAGTGCTGCTGAGTCAGAGAATTCTTTAGGGGATGTTGAACAAAATGAGCAATCTGATGGCCCACATAATAAATCATATGTACTTCAGGATTACATCAAATCACATATTACTATTTTTAGCAAACCCATTTTGGTAGTGATATCTGTATTGTCTATAATATCTTTTTTTATAGCCGGGTACAGATATTATCACTCAATGCCAACTAATCTCAGTAATGAATATGTTTTCTATGCGGATGTCAATGATTGCCATCTATATCTTCATAACAATGTAGAAAAGAATATTGATGGTTTGAACACCCTACTAAAAAAATACCCAGTCATCGCGGGAAACTGTAAAAATAGCCCTTATCGATACATCAGTTTTTTCTTGAAACCGCAGAGGATATATTTCTTGTCTTGTAATAAATCCAGCAACCCTGATATGATATGTTCAGCCGCTTTTATAAGAACTTAAAATGAAGAGATTTATCCTTACCTGCAGCGTAGTCTTGCTTGTCGTCTCATTAGCAATTATCGTTTATCTTCGATTTGAAGAACGAATGGTTACTATTAATTGCCGCTCAGACTTTGACAGCTATTCAGATCAATATACGTTAAACGCATATGTCGAATTGTATTTAAAAAGTGGCGTAGGGAGGTTTATGATCAGTGGAGATTATACTCATAATGCATATAAAAAAACACCTGTAAAAATATTTAGTGTGTTTGATTACAAAATAGATGGCGAACTTTTTTATATTAAAATAAGGGAGCAGCAATCCATCTTGCCATCAACTCCTGAAGATACTAACCTTAATCTGCTTCTTCCTTTTGTTTTAAATAGCCGTAATATTGAGTATGCTTTTCAATTTTATAAGCAGCCTGAGTCAGATTATTTGATTAAACAGAACGGCAGGGTGCTCTTTTATTGTAAAAAAATGCGCTAAAATTATTCTCTCGAGTGACCACAAGATGGTTCGTCATTTACTGTATGTAAAATCATTCACGCGTCCGTCTTTGTAAATTTCACTTCGTTAACAGGATAGTCAATGGAAGCAGGGAGGAGTCAGGAAGTGAGTTGCTGGCATCACGTTCTCATACGCTTTGCCAGCTTATTCTTGAACGTAAAGAGAAACGCCAGCATCCCCCGTCACGCTTTAGTGTCGGACCATAAAAATGAAGATAATTTTTCACAGCAAATGGCCGTCAGTGGATGGTAACGTCGAAAACCAAGTTTTAGCACCAGACTGTTTCGTAGCCGATAAACAGACTTGTCGTTTATTTTAAGCTTTAAAGCTATTGTGGATATATTTAAACCTTCAGCGTGATATTTTAACATCTTGAATTCATTGTATTTTATCCTTTCTCTCTTTAAATAAAGATATTGCTGTGCCTTTCTAAGGATGTTATTTGTACTTTCCCGCTTTGATATAAACTGTGCCCCCTCTTTAATGAAGTTAGTGGAAATATCAATGAGCAAAAAAATGTTTTTTATTCCGTAGCTAGCGGCAAGAAATTCGTTAATGTTTTGCACATAGCTAATATCAAGAGCTACCAGGTCATAGTTAGCCGACAGATTCCGTAAACCTCTGGAGGTGAGGTTGCTAAAATCAGAATATTTACACTGGTAGCCGCTATCTTGCATGATATCTATAAAGCCACAGGAGAAGTAGCGATCGTTAGAAATAATTATTATATTCATATTAACACCTATGAAATTATTAGCTTGTTTTCACACCTGACACACTCTGTTTACCTTCGGTTACCCCGTAAATACCTCAGGGTTCCCCCTGAGGTTATTAGCGAGGACAAACATGATTATGTTGCGTTCGGTGAGTCATCTCATTGACACTATTTCACTGATAATTAATGGTGAACTCAATAGCTGAATCAGCCTTGCCAGCCGTCATTGTCGAACTACCTGCAATGAGTCCGTAGCGCGCTTTTAATGGAATCTGGTAGCTTGCGGCGCTGGCAAGTAACGTCAAACCGCTATCGGTCACGGTATTCGTGAATGAATTGGTCAGCACATTGGTACCCGTTGCATTTTGAATTTCAAGGCAGGCCCCGCTTGCTGTGTCAGTGCCCGGCGTCAGCTTTGCGCATTGGCCACCGGAAGCAAGGGTTTCATAACCGCTGACCGGATTTAATGAAAGCCCCAGAGTATTGGGTTGATCCGGAGGACCTTCGATACTTCCGGTGACAAGCCATTGGTTGGTTGCCATTGAGATCGTCGGGTTGCCACTACCATAACGGCCATACATCGGAGGGCAGTTCAGTAAGCTGATGTTAAAATCTACCCAATTTGTATTCACCGTACTGCCCGATACATCATGCTCTCCCATGGGGACATTTACATCCGGGGTCTGGCAGGTACCCGCTAAAATATTAACGGCACCGGAAATATTAAGACGCGGTCCATAATCCTTAGTAAAATCACCGACATTACCGGTTAACGTAACGTCAATCACCATGGGTGGTAAATTAATCGGAACGCTCCAGGTTCCCGCTGGGATGTCACCCGTTTTAACTAATAAAAGCTCAATCGAAAATTGATTTACAGTTATTGAACTTGCCGACAGACCACCTGGCTTAAATGGTACATCTGGTTCAACAAAATAGTACGGAAATATTTTGTTGTCACTTGTAGTGCCAGAATAAACGCTGAACCTCAGAACCATACCAATACCGGGTACACCGGTATCATAAACATTGTGCCCTGACCAATCACTGATCACCGCCGGTAGTGCACCTTCTGGTCCAAACCTTAGAGTCCTGTTAGCGAATTCTATTTCATTCGTATCTGAGCCACAAAACATTAATCCAAGCCACGATGTATCTGGGTTTTTGATCACTTGACGAAATAAAATGCCACCTATCGGCAGATCGCGCATGGCGGAGATTATCATTCCACTGCCCAAGATAGGCACAGAGTAATCTACATAGTCTGAACGGCCGCTGGCGGTTTCTTCACAGATTATTGTTGCCTGGCCCCACGAAGACCACAGTGAAATCAACGCCGCCATGCTTATTATCCATCGTTTCATCGGTACTCTCTTCCTATTCCGATATTTTCAGGCGCACGCCAAGCCTGAAAATTGCTTATTGATTTGCCAACCATCACTTGCCGGCCTAATTGCACGCTGCCGTAATCGTCACGTTTTCTGCCGTTTTGCCAGCTGGAGGGAGCTGATAATTCAGACGACATCTTGTCTCTGCCTCTTCACCCCAGCTAATGGTCAGTTGCCCCGTATCCGCGCCCAGGCGAGCAAAAATGAGTTTCCCTTGTCCGACCACACCCACCATATTATCCTGTTGGTCCAGCACGTACGCGCCAAACGGCACCTCTTTTGTCCCGTTCAGTTTGATAAACACCGGGCGTCCCTGGGTTGTGCCAAACGACAGCTTCACCACCGCCCCCCGGTATGGCGACACCTTCTGGCTGGTGTGATCCAGTTCAATATCTTCCGGGATCCCCTTCGGATCAATGCTGATTTCATTAAGCTGATAAGCATTCAGGTACGGCACCAGTGCATAGCCCCGGCTATCCACCTTGATGCCTGGGTAACCGCTCACTACTGCACCCGTAGCGCCCTGGGCCTCAACCAGTGCCTGAGTCTCACCGCTGTATGGACTGAGGGTCACGCCGCCTCTATGCAACACCGCGGCACCGCTCATCCCCAACGAATAGTTGTGATAATTCTTGCCGCTACCACCAAAGGCCTGCAGCGTAGTGTAAGGTGTGCGCAGCGTCGCACTGCTGCTAACGCTGGTCTTCCCACCTTTATTCGCATTTGCTCCGCTCAGGCTGTAGCTCAGGGATTTGTCCTCCAGCGCCGAGCCGCTGAGGGTCATCTGCTCGCGCACCACGCCACCAGGATCGTGATTAAGGTTTACCGATAGCGAACTGAACGGGCTGCGACTGCCCAGAGGGATGCTCATGTTAAGCGCAAAGTTGTTTTCAAAATCGCCTTGGCCGTTACGGTTGCGGCTGGCGCTCAGACTATAGCTAACATTGCCGAAGCGGTTCGAATACCCCAACTGGTACTGCCGGTCGCTTTCATCGCTGTTCCAGTAATTTTGTTGATAGGCACTCACCCAGAACGTGCCCCAGTTTTCCGCCAGGTTTTGACTGGCCGTTATCCCCAGGCGGCTTTTGGCGCGGCGTACCGTTATGTCGCGAACGTCAGCGCGCTGTGCTTCACGCAGCCTCATGGCCGTCATATAGTCGAGATAACCGTCAGTGGAAAAACGGTATGCCGCGACGCTGATATTGCTGCCAGACTGCGGGATGAATTTACTGTATTTCAGCTGATAGCTTTGGCCATTCATGGTCCGGCCATGGCCGGAAACCGGTTTTTCCAGTGACGTTTTTGCGTGGGTCACATCCATTGAGAATGACCCGATGGGGGTGCCTACTGCTCCACCAATCTGGCTTGCCTGATAGTTTTCGTTGCCCTGCAGCCCAGCATAACCGGTCAACAGGTTGTTGAATCCGCGGCGGTAGGTGAACTCGCCCAGCCAGGGGTCGCTATCGATCCATTGGTTGTTCAGTTTCCCCAGGGTCGCGCTATAGTGCTGGGTTCCCGGACGCAGTAGATTACTGGTAGAAGCGAACGGCACCGTCTGGGTCTGAATGCTGCCGTCTTCTTCCTGGATCTGCACTTCCAGGTCGCCGCCATAACCGGTGGGGTAGAGATCATTGATTTCAAACGGCCCAGGCGGCACCGTAGTTTCATAAAGTAACCGGCCTTGCTGGCGTATTTGCACGCGGGCATTAGTGCGTGCCGTCCCACGGACCAGTGGCGCATAGCCACGCTGGGAGTCAGGCAGCATCTGTTCCTGGTTGGCAATCTGCACCCCTCGGAAAGCCAGGGTATCAAACATCTCCCCGGTGGTATTGGTTTCCCCGAGCGTCAGGCGCCCCTGGATCTGTGGGATATCGCGTTCGACGTAAGTATTCAGCGTCTGGTAGCGCCCGCCTAAATCGTCCTGCCAGGTCAGGCTACCGTTATGACGAAATAACCAACCTCCAATGTTGAAACCTCCATTCAGACCGGCATAGGCACTATCCGTGGTCTGGCCGTGGCCTGCAGTGCGGTAATAGTTGGCGCTGTAGCTGAGCAGGCCGGCGGTGATCCCATGGTCCCACATGGCCGGATTAACGTAACCGCGCGGATTACGGGTTAAATAGAGTGCCGGGATTTCCAGATCAAGTCGTTGTTCGCCACTGTCGAGCTGTACGGTTGCCTGGGGAATAAGTTCCTGAAGTGCCAGACAGTCATTGGCTTCACTTTTAGCCAGCAGAGCCTGGGCCGCTGGAGAGAGTTTTTCAATATCAATATCAAACTCACGCAGCACCTGCACCTTTAAGCATATTTCGCTATCGCGTTTTGGCGGGGTGATACGAACCGTGACATCTTTCATCCCGCGTAAGAGACCATTGATATAGACTTCGGCGCGATAAGTGCCCGGCGCGGCCTGATTTTGCTCATAACGGCTGACATCCAGCGTTTGTTGTGAGCCTCTGCTCATAAATATGGTGTCAAACTCCACAATGTCCTGGGCATACAGTGGCATAGCTAATAGTGCGACTACCCCAGCTAAGGGCCGGAGAATAAATCGGGTGGGTAAATACATCGGAAACTCCTTATCCCGGGCGGTCTCTTCCAGTTAAAAGCGTTGATGTGAATTATTTTGTCGTTATGTCAATCGGACGAAGGGCGCCGTAGTCATTGATGATGACGGGAAAGTAGCGTTCAACCGATTTGTCCAACGTGAGATTCAATGAGCCCCTAGGGACGATCATGCCACCCTCCGCTACACCGTTTTCTCCCTTTGCATCACTCGACAGAAAAGCGATATTGATGTGAAAAGGGGTTGGGTTATGGGCCGTGATCTGATTGCCGCTTCTGCTCCACATCACTTTCATCGGGGCTTCTGCAGCGGCTTCTTTGGTCAGGCTTCTTGGTCGGAAAAAGAGTTTCAACCGGGTACGAAAGGCCATCTGTAACATGTTTTTGCTTTCGGCGCCCTGAACTTTAGGGGGTACCTCCAACACGTTCAGATAGAAAACAGACTCTTTATCCTGTGGTAAGGGATCACCGGAATAGCGGACCCTCAGCGTCTGACCTTTCCCCGCATTAACCCGATTAATGGGTGGGGTGAGGATAAAAGGGGCTTTAGCCGTTTCCGGCGTGGATTGCGGATCCCCGGCATCAATCCATGACTGCACCAGCACCGGGCCGGAGCCGTTGTTGTTCATTTTGACCGAGACTTCTTTATCTGTTGCAGGGTAGATAACCCGGGTGCCGGTGATAACGATAGAGCTGTGCGCCGGAGTAACCGTACAGGCCAGCAGCAAAGCAAACAGGGGAAACAGAGTTATCTTCATGACATTATTCCTGAAAACCGGCGGGCAAGGCCGCCGGTACATGGCCACTAAACGATGAGTTGATTACTGGTAATTAATGCTGAAGTTAACCTGGCTACTAACCTGACCGGGCGTTGCAGCGTCCGTGGCGTAGTACTGCACGGCGTACGGAAGAGTTGCCGCACCATTGTTCAGCGCAACCTGAGCAGTTTTTGTATTCTGATCCTGGTTACCGATATTGATCTTGCTATAGGATGCATCAGAACCATCAAGCAACTGCAACTGAACGTTGGTTGCAGCGTCTGCTGCCGCGGCGGTGTTCACGAGCTGGAAAGTTGTGCTATCCACCGTCGCCCCTGCTTCATAGAAAGCGGCCGCTGTGGTGGTCGAGGTAACTCCCTGGCAGTTGGATAGCCCGATGTTAAAGCTAGTTCTACCTGTGGTATCACCTACGTTTGCCAAGGTATTTACGGAAACTGTCGGCAGAGTGACAGTTGCCGGTGAAGCCTGACCATCGATGGTGATGTCACAGGTATTTGCGACCAGTTTTCCTTCAAAGTTAATCACACCATCAGCCGCCATGGCTGTAGACATGAAACATGCAGAAGCGATCGCAGTAGACAGCAGCAGTGTATTTACTTTCATTTTAAAAACTCCATTTTCTTTTATTTTCACAGGCATTTATTTATGGCAATAACATACCTGCGAGGCGGTTCTTTCACAGGGAAAGATATTTTCAACTAACGTTTAAAATCACCATTTAATTAGTGATACAACGATTTTTTAATTTCAGGAAAGACTAAATGAAGCAGAATGGGGGCGTTCTATTAAAAATTGGCCTAACCATTCCCAAGCAGCCCTGATATACAATGGTTCAAAAAAGTTGGTGTTTACCCTATATCCTCGGCTCTCTACGCGCATAATAAAATCACGACTCACCCCCAGCGCAATAAGCTTATTTTTAAGAGCGTTCATGACCTGCCACAAACGTGGACCAGAGGCTTTCAATCCATAGCTATCCCATACTGACTTCATGATTGTCTCATCACGAATGAGCTCCGTACCTCCTTTTTTTAGCAAAAATTCCAGCAAGCGAAACATTGTTTTTCTCAATCGAACAGGTTTGTAAAGTGTATTAAGTGGTATCAGTAAGTGACGTTCCTTGATAAATAAAACACCTTCGGCTTCACTACCTAGCAGATATCCAAATACTTTCATAATCACCCCTACTACACTGGCAGGATGTAGTCCATGCACTCCTATTACTGCAACACTGCTAATATTCTTAAGATAATATCTTCATATGAATTCAATTATCAATTTATAGCAACTGCTAAGAATCCAGCGCTGCTTTTGAAGCATGGAGCAGCATGTTTAACTACAATTAATATCAAATCCAGTAAAAAGCGCTAATAAAAAACCTATTTCATCTCTTCTTTCATTCATAGTGATATGTAAAAACAATGAAGTGTAATGTTTTTATTTTAAGTCTGTTCGTAGGATAAAATTTCATTTCATTGTTGCTCCTGTATCAGTTACGTGATGTTTCCTGGTTTATATCAGTCAGTTAATGATTTCCCTTTTCTGAAATCAGGCTAGCTTGCGTTAAGTGACATGACAATAGATCAACAGTTCATTTAAGGCGCCTGAACAATGACAGGTGTGATTTGAGGTCTAACACATTGAAATCACATTAAAAAAAACTCAAAGCGTTTAGCTGATTAAGATCTTGTTTTGTTTTTTTGAGAAAATCATTTTCTCATTGGCATGAATGTCTTCATTAAAACTCAGGGCTAGAGCATGTAACGCGTGAAATTTTTTGATTGATTTGTAGGTAGTTTTCTACACCGCTCAAAACCAACTGGTTAATGTACAGGGTGAAGAGAAAAGCCAAACAGTTAACGAACTCAGGGCCGTTGTCTGTAAGTCCTACGAAATGTCAAAGGACAGCTCGTCAACCATGAGGAGCTTTATGCTACAGGTTGGTCGAAATTGCAGAATGCAACCTCTGTGAGCATAGACTATATCTTCGGGTATTACAGTTCACTCATGCCACATGAATATAACGGTGAATTATCACTAACCAAATCTGAAAGCCGAGACTGGAAAAACGCTAAAGCGGCGACCAGACAGATATCCTTCATGGTAGTAAAATATGCGGATTAATGAACAGTTATAGTTTCAGTCAGTAAGCGATACTTTTCTTAATAGATCGCGGCGGTGATGGGGAAGAACTGAGAAGGTTTGCGCGGTCAGTGAATAAGTGGGTGAGATTGATCACTCGATGGAAATTCGTAGAGTTGCATGAACAACAAGATGGTGAGAAATGGGTTAATACGCCTAATTGCTATCTCGAATTAACTGGCCTGCGCCAGGCTACGGGCCAGTTCAAATATAAACAGCCTACGCGAGCCTGATGCTCAGGAGAGTAACGCTCACCCACAATTTTAATCGTCTCAAGCGCCTGTGTTATCTGCCGCGAATCATCTTACGAAAGAATGATGTCGGCAGCCCCAGGTTTTCCTCCAGCCGGTGTAGTTTGGTGGGACCAGGGATAGGAACAATCCACGGCTTTTGTGCCAGCAGCCATGCCAGCGCGATTTGCGCAGACTTCACACCTTTCTGTGCTGCCAGTTAGCCATAGGGCAGGCACTCAGGAATGTTTGCGATCTTCGTCATCTTCAGCTTCTGCAACAGGCCAGTACAGATTAGCTTCCGAACAGCACTCATCACGCACATACAAGCGCCTGCCCTCGCCAGCTGGCGTTTTACTTTATATAAAGGAAATTACTGATGTCAGAACTTACTCTCACCGAAACCGAAGTGTTAACCGGCCACACCGACGTGATCTGCTCTTCCAGCATTGAGCGCATCGTCATCGGACGTAATACCACGCTGGCAAAGATTGAAGCACTCATTCAGCAACTCAACGATGTTTCAACGCTGACCCGTAGTATCGGAGGGAAAATCGCTCTTGACTGGGCTATGAAGCAGGACTTCCGCTGCGGCGGCTGGTTAATGGAAAAAGAGAAACTGCGATGAAAGCCATTACGCGCAATCTTGATTGCAGCATATGGCGAGACGTGATGAAGAAGTCCAGGATGCTCTCACTAATGGATGCAGAGGCCCGTAACCATTGCTACAACAGCCTGGAAAAGGACGATATTCCGGAAGTCAGCCAAGAGAATATTCTCAACACATTCGAGCAAGTGCATCATAGCAAAGGTGACGTATTTGAACGTGGGGCGTTCAATGTGTATAAAGGTCTGAGCTGGGATTACAAGAGTAACAGCCCGTGTAAATTTAGGAAAAAGATCATCGTGACAGGGCTGGCGAAATATGAGCGTTGGGGATTTGGGCTTAACTGTGGCTGGCAGCGCGATCGATTAGCTGACCTTGAGCGGATGCTGATGCTCCTTGACGGTAAGCGTACAGAGTGAACCGTATTGAAGAGGATGTGTTATTCAGTTGGCAGTGCGATGGGCCATGGCAGCAGTTCACTGACTCGGTTTACCGGCCAGTCGGCGATGACGTCAAGTACATGGTGAAGGTAGCGCTCGGGATCTACGCCATTTAATTTGCACGTACTGATCAGGCTGTACAGTAACGCTACGCGCTCACCACCAGGTCAGAGCCGAAGAACAGGAAGTTCTTGCGACCCAGACTGACCGTCCGCAGGGCATTTTCAGCGATGCTGTTATCTGCTTCAGCCCAGCCTTCGTCTGCATAGTACGTCAGCGCTGGCTACTGGTTCAGGGCGTACGCGAACGCTTTCGCCAGCTCCGAGTGTCGCGACAGGGTTGTTATCTTTTCTCTCCGCCAGTTTTCTAGGGATTTCAGCAGCGGTTTCGTTTTCAACTGACGTTCGGCAAGGCGCTGCTCTGCCGACATTCCCCCTATATCTGCCTCGATGGCGTACAACCCACCTATTTTTTTCAGGGCTTCCTCCGTCAACGCTGATGGGGTGCGAACGTGCACATCTTGGATTTTTCGCCGGGCGTGCGCCCAGCAGGCGGCTTCCCTGATATTACCTTCATGGTACAGCTAGTTGAACCCCGCTGAAGCTGGCAAGATGGCTCTGCGGATGGATGCCTTTTTTGTCAAGGCTGTATGCGAACCACACTGCTGCCGGCAGCGTTGATCCGGCCACAACCGACCAGTCTTCGTCTTTTTGTTGCCCGGCAGCAGTACGGGGACGGGCGTGTCATCGACATGAAGTTTGCCATCCGTCAGGACATAGTCCTGAGGCGCCTCTTCTAGCGGTGCCAGCAGGCGACAACACGCATCCACCCAACCTGACAGCACAGAACGACTTAGTTCCACACCCTGGCGGGCATAGATCTCTGACTGACGATACAGTGGCGCATGTTCTGCGTATTTTGACGTGAGTACCCGTGACAGCAGCCCCGGACCGGCGATACCTCGTTCTATGGGGCGTGATGGCGCCGGCGCCTGAACTATACGATCACATCGGCGACAGGCGTGTTTTTCGCGTACCGTGCGGATAACCCGGAAGGCGCTGCGCATCAGCTCCAGCTGTTCAGCGGCATCTTCACCCAGGTAACTCAGAGAACCACCACAGTCCGGGCAACAGGATTCGGCAGGAAGCATGCGCCTTTCATCAGGGGGTAGTGATTCAGGGAACGGTTTACGTGTACGGGTCTGGCGGAGTGGTCGTTGAACTGCCGGATCGTCGGCCCGACCGGTAAGCGCATCACTTTCCTTCTGAAGCGCCTTCAGGTGGGCTTCCATCTGTGCGATACGACGGGATACCTTTTAGGAGCGGCTGCCGAAGTTCATCCGCCACAGTTTATCCAGCTGCGCTTGCAGGTGGTCTATTTCACGTTCACGATCGGCCAGCTTTTCCAGCAGCGCACGGTTCAGCGCTTCCTGTTCGGCCAGGCGCTGTTTCAGCAGAAGGATGTCGTCAGAAGGGATGTCATTCATAAGCCCGTATTTTACCAGGCTTATTCTGCGACAATCAGGATAAAGAGGCCTACAGCATGGTCAGGGATGTCAGCAGCCGCTTCGGCTGTCTCCAGTCGATAGCTTCCATCAGCATCGCCAGTTGCGCTGGCGTCAGGAACACTTTGCCATCGCGGGCTGACGGCCAGGCGAAGCGGCCGCGCTCCAGCCGTTTGGTCAGCAGACACAGTCCGTCACCGGCAGACCACAACAGTTTGAACTAGCTGCCGCTGCGGCCCTGGAAAATGAAGACGTGGCCGGACATCGGATCATCTTTCAGCTCCATTTGCACCTTTGCGGCGAGGCCGTTGAAGCCGTTGCGCATATCGGTGGTACCGGCAACCAGCCAGATTTTTGTCCCTGATGGTAATGGGATCACCGTTTGAGCTCCTGTATCAGTAGATTCAGAAGGTTTTCGCTGACAGCCCCGTTGAGGCGAAGCGTCCCGTGCCGGAAGGTCACTTCACAGCTTATATTGAGTGATTCAGGTGCCGCAGCAGCTACAGATTGTGACCGGGAGGAGTCCAGGGAGAAATCTTCAGCATCAAGTGTTATCGGGAGCAGTTCAGGCATGCTGTTTTCTGCTGTTGAAGGAGAGCGTAGTTTTCCTTCACGCTAGTACTGGCACCATTTGAACAGCAGATTATCGTTGAGCCCATTTGCGCCACGGAGATCTCTTGTCGATGTGAGAGATCAACCATTTTGATTTTGAATTCAACGGGATAATTAGGGCTTTTTTTACGCACTGCGGTTAATGATTTCATGGATAGCGTCCACCATATTTGGTGTCCACTATCCTCTCAGGAATTTCAGGATCTGCCAGACAGTGCTGAAATGACCTTTACCCTTGACGGAAAGCCTGTTCCTGACAACCGTGCTGACGTTACCCGTCGGCTGGAAGATTATATCCATGAAAACAGACACAGTGATCACTATGAGGATGAGATATTTACTATTAAATACTTTCGGAAGGGAACGGCACATATAACTTTTAAGCGACCGAAACTGGTCGATAAGCTGAATGAAATCATAGCCAGACATTATCCAGGGGAGTTGCCCACTAAATAGCAAGGAGCCAAATTATGGTATCATTTTCAAACACGGATGGTGCTCGCTACGATTTCGTAAATGGTCAGAGCACTTTACCATCCAATCCAATTCAAATGGACGTAAAAATTCCTGTTAAACCTTCTAGTTTTGAGTGAATGCAAATGGGGGCCTTACTGGGGGCTCATACATTAATCGAACAAATTAAATTTATTTAATATCAATACATTGAAAACCACATTCAATTCCTGCAGGGGGACATTCTGCCTTGTTACATCGGGAAATTCCTGCCTGACACCCCGCCACCTTTAGAGATATTTTCGTGTTGCAGACCTGATGCAGGCGATGGCAGCCCGCTGTTCAACCTTCCAGCTACGCTCGTTAACCGCGTTTATCGAACAGTTTACGTCTTGAGAATTCCCTCCTCCAGCTAAAGCACACGCTCCCGTATTGTCATTAACGTCATATACACCTCCGGATTCAATTCACCACATAAATAATTAAATGCAAATCATTCCCTGTAATAATAACTATCAATTATAATTTTCTATTAGCGATATATTTAATTACTGCAGAAAAAGTGATAGACTGCACGATAGATAACGGTCTGAGCCGATTCACCAATTGATATACAACATCATCTCTGATAAATTATTTAGCATGAATTAAACATCATACAATCATCAATACGTAGACAAAATTCAGCTTAAGAAACTCCAAAGCCAACCTATTTTTCATAAGATAATAATGACCATGGAAAGAAAAGAACGGAACATATGGAAACTCAACAACCTTCCGCCACTGGAATATTGTTCAATCTCTCGCGCTCAAAAATTATTAAATTGTGAATTAGAAGATCTGCTTCATTGGCATGATATTGGTGCAATAAGCCTTTGCATCAAATTAGGCAGAACCAACGGAACGTTAAAGAGTGCTATCCGCCATCAGCAGGGCGGCAACAAACCCTATTTTTTTAACACATCAAATATTGATGAATTGAGCAGAAGCGAAAGATCGTGGTCCCCGCACTCCAAAATAAACAAAATTTTCAAATTCAATGAAAGTGAACCGAACCTGGATGCCCAATATGGAACGCCTGTTACCCAGTTAAAACTCCGGGTTTCCGTATCTGGCCTGTGGTACAGCCACACGAGGAATTTAACGGAAGTACTAGAAAACCCCGATAGCATCATTACTGAACAGCGGATCAGCATCATTTCACCGGCAAGAAACGTCCTCTTCTGTCACTTCACCCCCGATGAGGATGAGAAGCCAACCATCACGATGAATAAACTTTACATCACTAATCAGGCGATTGAGAAAATTTATGAGCATACTATCAGCAGCCGCCCTCTGGAATTTGCAGAAAAACCGCTAAATATTATTGAGGATAAAGAGGTGCATAATCCCTCAATTATTCTTCAAAATAAACTGCTCATTGAATTCATCAATCACATCATTCAAGCCAACCCACACTTTGGTGATAACATTCTAAACGCAACGGAAAACAATAAAAATAAAATATTCAACATCGCAATGGATAGACTAAGGGCAGAAGGCGTGGTTTCCAGCTACGGCAGCATCAATCTCCCGGCATCAGAATACACGCTCAAATGACTAACAGTGAATTTAAACATTAGAATAAAAACCCTTTCTGGCGCCATGAAGCGGTGGCGCATACCACCGTTTTAAACGTCAAATGGCCTTCAATATAATTTCAGATATGAACCTGACTTCATAATAAGACCATACTTTATGAATTACCAGTCTGCTAATAAGTCATTTCATATAAACATAAATCAACATAACAACAAAGCTCGCTTATTCAGTATCTGTAAGACCTTCTCTGATCTTCATCGCAGCCCGATGCGCCATCAGTATAAATTCGCGGGCCGCGGCGCTTTGCCAGGCACCCTTTCGCTGTAGCAGACATGCGGTTCTCGCGAGTAACGGTGGGGTGAGTTCAATGGCAGTGAGATCGTCACGCGCCAGAATAATGGACGCCGGAAGCAGGGTTGCCAGCGATGTGCGTTCTACCACGGCCAGGAGAGCGCTAATCGAGTTAGCCTCCATCTGAACTTTCGGTTGAATATCACGCTGCCGGCAGTAACGTTCGATTTGCTGGCGAGTCGCGAAAGCGCGACTGAGCAGAATCAGAGATTCCTGACTGAGCGCAGCCAGCTTGACGCGATCGGCCGTCGCCAGAGGGTGACGCCGGCCTACCACCAGCGCCAGGGTTTCCGAAAGCAGCGGCTGATAAACAATATCTCGCGCATCGTTGCCTTCAAAAGCAATGCCGATATCGAGCTCATCATTGAGCAACATGGTCTCCATTCGCTCCTGGGTCATCTCTTGCAAATCCAGCGTAATATTTGGGTAACGTTGATAGAACGAAGCCACCAGCGGCCCCACAAAGTAAGTCGTAAAGGTAGGCATCATCGCAATACGTAGCGAACCGCGCTGCAGGTCCTCCACATCATGAAGCGCACGCTGCCCCTCAGCGAGCTCCTGCCGCGCCCTGTGCGCGTACGTCAACCACACCTTCCCGGCATCCGTCAGACAAGTATGACGCCCGCTGCGATCAAAAAGCCGTACGCCCAGAGACTCCTCCAGCTGGCGAATCTGTTGCGATAAAGCCGGCTGCGAAATATGCAGTATCGCTGCGGCCCGCGTAAAACTACCTTGTTCAGCAACGGCAATGAAGTAATTGAGATGTCGCAGCAACATGAATTCACTCATAAGCAATTCAAATGAACTCAATCATAAATAAGTATTTTAACTTATCAAACAACAGGCGTACTCTCCCTGCACCTTTTGACTGATAGCCCCAAGAGATCGCAATGAATTCCCCCCATCCTTACTTCAGCGCTCAACACGCCACGGTCACCCGGCAATGAATCAGACGCAACGTAACGGCGCCATGCTGCTGGTGTTGGTGCTTATCGGAATGAATATGCGTCCGCTGCTGACATCGCCAGGCCCGCTCCTTCCCCAGATACAGCAGGCAAGTGGTATGAGCTTCACGCTTGCCTCCCTGCTCACTGCGCTCCCGGTGATCGCGATGGGTCTGCTGGCGCTTGCCGGCGGCTGGATTAACAGCCGATTCAGCGAACGTCAAAGTATCGCCTTCAGTCTGTTAATCATCGCCGCCGGAGCTTTACTTCGCGAACTGGCGCCGCAGAGCGCGCTATTACTCAGCAGCGCGCTTCTTGGCGGGATCGGCATTGGTATTATCCAGGCGCTCATTCCTGCGGTAATAAAACGCCTGTTTCATCGTCGGACGCCTCAGGTGATGGGACTCTGGTCAGCGGCGCTGATGGGCGGTGGCGGTCTGGGAGCCGCATTTACGCCGTGGCTGGCGCAGCACAGCGCTATCTGGTATCACGCGCTTGCGTGGTGGGCGCTACCCGCAGCGACAGCGCTCCTTTGCTGGTGGCCGCTAAGCAGAACGTTACCTGTCCAGACGCCATCGACAATACAGCTCTCTGTTTTTCGCCATCGTCGAGCGTGGATACTTAGCCTCTATTTTGGTTTGATAAACGGCGGTTACGCCAGTTTGATCGCCTGGCTGCCACCCTACTATATGCAGTCAGGCTATAGCGCGCAGTTTAGCGGTACCCTTTTGGCGTTAATGACCGTCGGCCAGACTGGCGGAGCGCTACTTCTGCCTGTTCTGGCCAGGCATGAAGATCGGCGAAAGCTTCTGATGCTGGCGCTGGCGCTGCAGCTCATCGGCTTCTGCGGCTTTATCTGGCTACCGCAGCAGCTACCGCTTGCCTGGGCTATCTGCTGCGGTATTGGACTTGGCGGCGCGTTTCCGCTCTGCCTGGTACTGGCGCTCGATCACGCGAAGCACCCCGCTATCGCGGGTCGCCTGGTGGCCTTTATGCAAGGAGTGGGCTTTATTATTGCAGGTATTTCCCCCTGGCTTTCAGGGCTGCTGCGGAGCTTAAACGGCAATTTCCTTCCGGGCTGGATGTTTCACGCCGCCTGCGTCCTGGCGTTAATGCTCCTCACATTGCGTTTTGCCCCGGCACGCTATCCGCAAGAGTGGCAACATCAGAACTCTGCCACTCGCTAAACCCGTCGAATCCTCTTACGGGATGGTTACCCCATCCCGTATTCAGACAGAAAAAAGCCCAAAATCAAGTAACTATATCCCTACAAAAACCATTGTTAACGACCGTCGCCAGAATGAAATTTAATACCGAATGAAATTAATGTGTCGCCGAATCACGACACTCGTAAGTAACTAAAAATTAATAAAAAAATGGCTCTTGTTTCCCTCATTTTTTAGGCGTACATTAGCGCCATCTGGAGCCGTTTACGCTCAGAATTTACAGCTACCGCCGGCTAAAAAAGTGTCGTTTTAGTTAGCGATAGCTGAGCAGGCAATGAAGAGCAAATTCATGTAAGGCGTCTCGCCTAGAGCGCGGAGTGATGAGTCGTGAAATATTTCTTAATGGGCATTTCTTTTATGGTCATCGTTTGGGCCGGTACTTTCGCCCTGATGATCTAGCTTTAACGGTGTTAAAAAAAGGAGCCTCTCGGCTCCTTTTTTTATTCGTTGCTTTCGCTGGTTAACTTAGCCGCTGCCGGAAGCAGCCCGTCGGCGCGGAACATTGATTTAATACCGCGTACGGCCTGGCGGATACGATCGCGGTTTTCGATTAAAGCGAAGCGTACGTGAGTATCACCGTAATCACCAAAACCGATGCCGGGTGAAACGCAGACTTTAGCATCCTGCAGCAGCTTTTTAGCAAACTCCAGGGACCCCATGGCCGCGTACTGCTCAGGGATCTTAGCCCATACGTACATCGAGGCCTTCGGGCACTCCACCATCCAGCCCGCCTCATGTAACCCTTTCACCAGCACGTCCCGGCGGCGTTTGTACTGTTCGGCGATGTCGCGAACGCACTGCTGATCGCCTTCAAGCGCAGCAATAGCCGCAACCTGCAGAGGAGTGAAAGTACCGTAATCGTGGTAGCTTTTAATGCGCGCCAGCGCATTAACCAACGTTTTGTTACCCACCATAAAGCCAATACGCCAGCCTGCCATATTGTAGCTTTTTGAGAGCGTAAAGAATTCGACGGCCACATCGCGCGCGCCGGGAACCTGCATAATAGAAGGCGCTTTCCAACCGTCATACACAATATCGGCGTAGGCCAAATCGTGCACGACCAGTACGTCATAACGCTTCGCCAGCGCGACGACTTTCTCGAAAAACTCCAGTTCAACGCACTGCGCCGTCGGGTTGGATGGAAAACCGAGGATCATCATTTTCGGCTTCGGATAGCTCTCACGAATAGCGCGCTCAAGCTCGTTGAAAAAATCCACGCCTTCAACGAGGGGAACTGAACGAACCTGAGCTCCGGCAATCACCGCACCGTAAATATGAATTGGATAGCTGGGATTCGGCACCAGCACGGTGTCGCCATGGTCAAGCGTCGCCAGCATCAGATGCGCCAGCCCCTCCTTTGAACCGATGGTCACAATCGCTTCTGATTCCGGATCGATCTCTACGTCATAGCGATCCTGATACCAGCGAGAAATCGCCCGGCGCAGTCGCGGGATGCCGCGAGAGGTGGAATAACCGTGCGTATCGGGGCGCTGGGCAACGGTACATAGCTTTTCAACGATATGCGGCGGCGTCGCGCCATCGGGGTTACCCATGCTGAAGTCAATAATATCTTCGCCGCGGCGTCGCGCAGCCATTTTGAGTTCGGCAGTAATATTAAAAACGTACGGGGGGAGACGATCGATACGCGTAAAACGGCGTTCAGGACTGAATTCAGCCATAGATTCCTCGGATTAACGTTAGCGCCCGGACCGTCCGAGCGACGCGGCTGCAACCGCAGCACGTTTAGAAAATAACCCGAATATTTTCTTCCTGTCGAGAGGTGGATTAAAAAAAATTTTTCACGCTGAAAACGGGCATCATTTCAGCTAAATACGGCAGAAAGAAGCATCCTGGATATCATACTCTTCATTAAATTTAACATTTTGATATCTTTAACTTTACGCAAAAAGCACCGTCTGCGCAGACGCTATTGAAACTCAGCGCATCGTCATTAATCCCCTTTTATTTGTGTGACTTTTCCTCATTCCTCTCTTCGGCTGGTCTTCTGCGACGAGGTTTTCTATCATATTGCTTTCTCGCGATTAACACGGCGCACACATGCACGAAATTTTTACTATGCTGCTGGCGGTTTTTGACCGCGCGGCATTAATGCTGATTTGTCTCTTTTTCCTCATTCGCCTGCGCCTGTTTCGTGAACTTCTGCATAAATCCGCGCACACGCCAAAAGAGCTGCTGGCCGTTACCGCCATTTTCTCCCTGTTTGCCCTTTTCAGTACCTGGTCCGGCGTACCGGTCGAAGGTTCACTGGTCAACGTGCGTATTATCGCAGTCATGTCCGGCGGGATCCTCTTCGGCCCCTGGGTAGGCGCGATAGTGGGCGTCATTGCCGGCGTACATCGCTATCTAATCGATATTGATGGCGTCACCGCCATCCCCTGCTTTATCACCAGCATTGTCGCCGGTCTACTCTCCGGGTTAATCAGTCGTAAAGTCCCTAAAGCGCAGCGCTGGAAAGCGGGGATCCTCGCCGGGATGCTGTGCGAAACCTTAACCATGGTACTTGTGGTGGCGTGGGCTCCATCGTTCTCGCTGGGGATAGATATCGTGTCAAAAATCGGTATTCCGATGATCCTTGGCAGCGTATGCATCGGTTTTATCGTTTTGCTGGTGCAGAGCGTTGAAGGGGAAAAGGAGGCCAGCGCCGCGCGTCAAGCGAAACTGGCGCTCGACATCGCTAACAAAACGCTCCCCTTGTTTCGCCACGTCAATAGCGAGTCCCTGCGTCAGGTATGCGATATTATCCGCCGCGATATTAATGCCGATGCCGTCGCCATTACCAATACTCAACATGTGATGGCCTACGTCGGCGTCGGGGAAATCAACTACCGGGATAACGACGACTTTATCAGCCCGACAACGCAACAGGCGATTCGCTATGGAAAAATCATTATTAAAAACAATGACGAAGCTCATCGGACGCCGGAAATACACTCTATGCTGGTCATTCCGCTATGGGAAAAAGGCATCGTCACCGGTACGTTAAAAATCTATTATTGCCACGCTCACCGCATAACCTCATCGCTACAGGAAATGGCGATTGGCCTGTCGCAAATCATCTCGACTCAGCTGGAGGTCTCCCGCGCAGAGCAGCTTCGTGAAATGGCTAATAAAGCCGAACTGCGCGCACTGCAAAGCAAAATTAACCCCCACTTTTTATTCAATGCCCTGAACGCGATTTCGTCGTCGATTCGCATGAATCCGGACACCGCGCGCCAGTTAATTTTTAATCTGTCGCGCTATCTCCGCTACAACATTGAATTAAAAGATGATGAACAAATAGACATCAAAAGGGAGCTGTATCAAATCAAGGATTACATCGCCATTGAACAGGCTCGCTTCGGCGACAAGCTGACGGTGATTTATGATATTGATGATGAAGTCAGCTTTATGATCCCCAGCCTGCTTATTCAGCCGCTGGTGGAGAATGCGATTGTCCACGGGATTCAGCCTTGTAAAGGTAAAGGGGTGGTGACCATCGGCATTAATGAGTGCGGAAATCGGGTACGAATTAGCGTTCGCGATACGGGGAACGGTATTGACCCTGCGGTAGTGGCGAGAGTCGAGGCTAACGAAATGCCGGGAAATAAAATTGGCCTGCTCAATGTTCATCATCGGGTCAAGCTGCTGTACGGCGAAGGCCTGCATATCCGACGCCTGACGCCAGGGACCGAAATCGCCTTCTATGTGCCTCACCAGCACGCGCCCCAGGCGGCCAGGGAGTCGCTGCTGTCATGAGCGGAGATAAAATGAAAGTCATCATTGTTGAAGATGAGTTCCTCGCGCAGCAAGAGCTCACCTGGTTGATTAACACCCATAGCGAGATGGAGATTGTCGGCACCTTTGACGACGGGCTGGACGTACTGAAGTTTTTACAACACAACAAAGTCGACGCCATTTTTCTCGACATCAATATTCCTTCGCTGGATGGCGTACTACTGGCGCAAAATATCAGCCAGTTCGCGCATAAGCCCTTTATCGTATTTATTACCGCGTGGAAAGAACATGCGGTGGAAGCCTTTGAGCTGGAAGCCTTTGATTACATCCTGAAGCCCTATCAGGAGTCGCGCATCATTAATATGTTGCAAAAGCTGACCAGCGCCTGGCAGCAACAACAGCAGCCGAGCGCCGGTGCAATGCCTAATCCGGCCAGGGAAAATGACACCATTAATCTGATTAAAGATGAGCGGATTATCGTCACCAGCATTCACGACATTTACTATGCGGAAGCGCATGAAAAGATGACTTTTGTTTATACCCGAAGAGAGTCATTTGTGATGCCGATGAATATTACGGAGTTCTGCAACAAGCTACCGACGGCGCACTTTTTCCGCTGTCACCGCTCATACTGCGTCAACCTGAACAAAATTCGCGAAATCGAACCCTGGTTTAACAACACCTATATCCTGCGGCTTCGCGATCTGGAGTTCCAGGTTCCAGTCAGCCGCAGCAAGGTCAAAGAGTTTCGCCAGCTCATGCATCTGTAGGAAAGTTACCCGGATAAGCGATTTATCCGGGTTAACGTCAGGATTAAAGAACCTGTCCCAGAGTCTGACGCAGGTGGGCTCCGGATCCCAGTAGCCCCGGATTGTCGTGGACGATCAGATAGACCGGGATATCCTGCACGAAGGCTTTAAACCGACCTTTATCTTCAAAACCGCCGCGAAAACCTGAAGCTTTAAAGAAATCGAGGAAGCGCGGCACAATGCCGCCAGCGATATACACGCCGCCAAAAGTACCGAGCGTCAGCGCCAGGTTACCGCCAAAGCGGCCCATAATGACGCAAAATAGCGATAGCGCGCGACGGCAATCGATGCAGGTATCGGCCAGCGCACGTTCAGTCACATCCTTAGGCTGCAGATTTTCCGGCAGACGCCCGTCAGATTTAACGATCGCATGATAAAGGTTCACCAATCCGGGACCTGAAAGTACGCGCTCGGCGGAGACGTGACCCAGCTCGGTACGCAGCTCTTCCAGAATAATGCCTTCCTCTTCGCTGTTAGGCGCAAAATCCACGTGCCCGCCCTCTCCCGGCAGGCTCACCCAGCGCTTATCGACATGAACCAGATGAGCAACGCCCAACCCGGTACCTGCGCCATAGACGGCTATCGGCTTGCCTTCAATCGGCTTCGCGCCGCCAAACTGAATCAGATGTTCGGCTTTCAACATCGGGATCGCCATCGACACCGCCGTGAAATCATTAATGATTTCCAGATGCGAGAACCCCAGATTTTTTTTCATCTCGGCGATAGAAAATGCCCAGGTGTGGTTGGTCATCGCCACCCAATCGCCGGTAATGGGACAGGCGATGGCTATACAGCCGTCCTCAACCTTGACGTTATGCTCTTCCAGATAGACCTGAACAACAGCTTCAAGACTGGGATAATCGAGCCCGGAATAGGTCTTTGCACGGGAGATCTCCCCGCTTGCCAGATCGCACAACGCCAGACGAGCATTCGTTCCGCCTACGTCCCCTACTAAAGCAAATTTTGTCATTCCGTTACGGCTCCGCTAAAGTCAAAATAATTCTTTTGGCACACTCTAAATTCATGAAGCGCTAACAACAACGACCAACGCATAAGCGCCCCTGGTTTAGCGATCTGCGTCACAATTGAACTGAAATTCATGAAAAATTGAGCATCCTGGCGCTTACAATTTTCAGGTTGCATCATTACTTTATCGTTTCAGCACCATTTGCGTCGACGCTCTTTACGAGTCCATGCAAATTAGTGCCCAGGATACTCAGAAGGATATTTTCATGCTGCACCCACGCGCCAGAACCATGCTCCTATTATCGATACCCGCAATCGTCATTGGTATTGCTTGCAGTCTGGTTTTAATCGTGGCGATGAAAATAGCCGCCGTTTTGCAAAATATCCTGTGGACCAGCCTGCCTGCGAGCGTAGGCATCAATGCTGAGGGCCCTGTGTGGACGATGGCTATTCTCACCGGAACCGGCATCGCCGTTGGGCTGATCGTGCGCTTTAGTCCCGGGCACGCGGGACCGGACCCGGCAACAGAGTCGCTGATAGGCGCACCGGTCAGCACCAGCGCGCTGCCGGGTCTGCTTGCGGCGCTGATAGTGGGTCTGGCGGGCGGCGTTAGCCTGGGGCCGGAACATCCTATTATGGTCGTGAATATCGCCCTGGCGGCTGCGGTGGGCAGTCGCCTGTTTCCACGCATTACCCCTCTGGACTGGACGATTCTCGCCGCCTCCGGCACCATCGGCGCGCTATTCGGCACTCCGGTCGCGGCGGCGTTGATATTTTCGCAAACGCTGAACGGCAGCAACGATGTTCCCCTGTGGGACAAGTTATTTGCTCCGCTGCTTGCGGCGGCAGCGGGTTCCCTGACCACCAGCCTGTTTTTTCACCCCCATTTTTCGCTACCGCTGCCTTATCTGTCGGAGCTGCGCTTCGTCGACATTATTAGCGGCGCCATCGTGACGCTTATCGCGATTGCCGTTGGCATGGTCGCCGTCTGGTGCCTGCCGCGTCTACACACGCTGATGCATCGTCTGAAAAATCCTGTGCTTACGCTGGGCGTCGGCGGGTTTTTATTAGGGATTCTGGGCGTCATCGGCGGGCATATCACGCTATTTAAAGGCCTTGATGAGATGCAGCAGTTGCCGGTAAGCCTGACGCTTGGCGCCAATGATTACCTGCTTATTGCCGTGATCAAGCTTGCGGCACTGATACTTGCCGCCGCCTGCGGTTTTCGCGGCGGCCGTATTTTTCCTGCCGTGTTCGTCGGCGTCGCGCTCGGTCTGATGCTGCATGCACACGTTCCCGCCGTGCCGGCAGCCATCACGGTTTCCTGCGCTATCCTCGGCCTGACGCTGGTAGTGACGCGTGATGGCTGGCTGAGCCTGTTTATGGCGGCAGTGGTCGTGTCGGATACCACGCTACTGCCGCTACTGTGCATTGTTATGCTTCCGGCCTGGCTGCTGCTGGCCGGAAAGCCGTTGATGATTGCCAGAAAGCATAGCGATTAAACGCGACTGTTCCTCTCTTCCAGCGCCTGAGTGACCGTGCGCAGAAAGTCGGGGATATCCATTTTGGGCAGCATCACCTCTACCAGCGTCAGTTTGTCTGAGGCGACGCTGCTATTCATCGCTTCTCTCAGCTCATGCGTGCGAGTCACGCGCCAGCATCGGGACGGGACATCGGGAGCAAAAGCATCAGGCAGACGATTCCAGTCCCAGAGCGCAATATCGTTATACCGCTGCTCGGGGCCGTGAATCGCGCGCTCCACCGTATAGCCTTCGTTATTGAGCAACAGAATCAGCGGACGTTGCTTATCCCTGAGCATCGATCCCAGTTCCTGAATAGTTAACTGCGCTGCGCCATCGCCGACAATCAGCACGACCCTTCTGTCCGCCGCTGCTATTTGCGCCCCGTAGGCTGCCGGAAGGGTGAAACCTATCGATCCCCATAGCGGCTGGACAATCAGCGTTGCGTCAGTGGGCAGCTTAAGCGCGGCGGCGCCAAAAGCCGCGGTTCCCTGATCGGCAAGAATAATGTCTCCCGGGCGGAGCTGTTCCTGCACCGTACTCCAGAAGTTTTTCTGCGTCAGGCTTCCTTCAGGCGCGCCGCTCACCCCGGGCGCCTGAATATTCGGCGGCACCCATTCCCCCGCCAGACTTGCGGAGAGCTCAATGACTATTTCGAGCGCCTTATCCATCGGAACCCGGCTGAACCAATGGTCGCCTACCCGAACGGCAAACGGCTGGATTTCAATCGTTTTTTCCTGCGGCAGATGCTGGGTAAAGCCCGCGGTAATGGTGTCGGTAAAACGGGTGCCGATACAAATAATGGTGTCAGCGTTTTCAATGGCCTCGCGGGTTTCCTCTGCGCTCGCAATCCCGCTGTAAGTGCCAACAAAACCGCTTTGTTGCTCATCAAAAAGCCCTTTGCCCATTAACATCGTGGCGCAGGAGACGGGCACGCTGGCGACCCATTTTCTGAGAACATTTTGTAGCCCATAGCGCTGAGCAAGAAAATCAGCCAGCAGCGATACGCGACGACGACTTCTGAGCATCCGCTCCGCGTGCTCTCGGAATCCCGCCAGCTGGTTCTCATCGGCAGGCAGATTCGGAATAAGCAAAGGATGTGCAGGGGGTGTCGCTTTTGCCTTCGCCACATCGGCAGGCAGCATCAAATAACCGGGGCGATGATGGGTGAGCATCTCGCTGAGTACGCGGTCAATTACATGGCAGGCATTTCCCGCCGCCAGTACCGCCTGAGAACAGGTAATCTGCTCGCTCATGCGCGAGAAGTGGCTGAAATCACCGTCGCCCAGCGTATGGTGCAGCAGTTCGCCGCGCTGCTGCGCGCCGGTTGAGGGTGCGCCGACAATATGCAGAACCGGAACATGTTCGGCGTAGCTGCCGGCAATACCGTTAAGCGCGCTCAGTTCGCCGACGCCGTAGGTGGTCAACAGCGCGCCTGCGCCTTTGATACGCGCATAGCCATCAGCAGCGTAGGCCGCGTTGAGCTCGTTAGCGCAACCTACCCACCCTAAATTCTGCTGCGCAATAACGCTATCGAGAAACTGTAAATTGTAATCGCCAGGTACGCCAAACAAGCGGTCTATGCCGCAATCTACGAGACGATCCAGCAGATAATCGCCAATGGTATAAGTCGGTTGCATATCCTTACTCTCCTCTCGTGCAGGTAAGTTGAGTATTGAATAAGCAGTTGTGCTGTCCAGATTGCACTCAACAAAGACGGTGGAAAGCAAAATTTACGCGTTCCGGGAGTATACTCGCCGGCAAACATTCTTTAGTGTAAACGTATACACAACCCTGTTTTAAGTGCGGAGGAAGTATGGTTTACCAGGCAAACACCACGCGATATCAAACGATGGAATACCGCCGTTGCGGTCATAGTGGGCTAAAGCTACCGGCAATTTCTCTTGGGCTTTGGCATAATTTCGGCGACGAAACGCGGGTGGAAACCAGCCGTCAGCTTCTGCGTCACGCATTCGATCTCGGCATCACCCATTTCGACCTGGCCAACAACTACGGGCCACCGCCGGGTTCCGCGGAGAGCAATTTTGGTCGCATCCTGAAAGAGGACTTTTTGCCCTATCGCGATGAACTGATTATCTCCAGTAAAGCCGGTTACACCATGTGGGACGGCCCCTATGGCGACTGGGGCTCACGCAAATATCTGATTGCCAGCCTCGACCAAAGCCTTAAACGAATGGGCCTCGACTATGTCGATATTTTCTACCACCACCGTCCCGATCCTGAAACGCCGCTGCAGGAAACCATGCGCGCGCTGGATCATCTCGTCCGCCAGGGGAAGGCCCTGTACGTTGGATTATCGAATTATCCTCTCGATCAGGCCCGGGAAGCCGTCAATATTCTTAACGAGCTGGGCACACCGTGTCTGATTCATCAGCCTAAATATTCCATGTTCGAACGCTGGGTCGAGGGGGGCTTACTCGATTTCCTGCAGAGCGCAGGGGTGGGAAGTATAGCGTTTTCACCGCTTGCCGGCGGCCAGTTAACTAACCGTTATCTGCACGGCATTCCGGCGGATTCCCGCGCCGCCAGCGGCAGTCAATTCCTGCAACCGGATCAGCTTACCGAAAGCAAACTGGAAAAGATTCGTCAACTTGACGCACTGGCCGAAGCCCGCGGGCAGAAGCTCTCGCAGATGGCCCTGGCCTGGGTGCTGCGCGACGAGAAAGTAACTTCGGTATTGATTGGCGCCAGCAAAACCACGCAGCTCGACGATGCGATTGGCATGCTGGAAAACCGCCGTTTCACCGCCGAAGAACAGGCAACGATTGACGCAATCCTTGCGGTGTAAATTCATTTTTACTTTAGCAAAAAGTGCTCTCACTGGCGATTTAGGAGTTCCTCCGATGCGACGGGGCTTTACTGCCCCGTAATATCGGGTTAACAGGCCGACAACGGCCCCGATCGTGAAGGAGAAGAGTATGTTCAGGTCACTGATTTTGGCTGCAGTGCTTCTGGCTTCAGCGCCATTGGTCGCTAACGCTGGTGAAATCACCCTGTTGCCATCAATAAAATTACAAATTGGCGATCGCGACAATTATGGTAACTACTGGGACGGTGGCGGCTGGCGCGACCGTGATTACTGGCGTAAACACTATGAATGGCGCGATAACCGCTGGCGTCGTCACGATAACGGCTGGCATCGCGGCTGGGATAAAGGTAAAGCCTACGAACGCGGCTATCGCGAAGGCTGGAAAGATCGCGACGACCGACGCGGCGGGTGGGGACGAGGCCATGGCGGCCGCGGCCATGGTCACGGGCACCATTAATCGCAAAAGGGAGCCATCCGGCTCCCTTTTTAATTACCTGCTTAACCGATCAGCGTTCCAACAATCAGCCAGCCGTTGAGCACCACAACCACCGCGACAATCGCCCACCCCAGCACTTTCACCCACCGGGAATTGACCAGATCCCCCATCAGCCGCGCATTGCTGGTAAAGATGAGCAGCGGCACCAGCGCCAGGGCGATACCGAAGCTCAGCAAGACCTGGCTCATCACCAGAATACGCGTCGGATCAAGCCCCATCAAAATCACAATGAATGAAGGTAGCATGGTAATGGCCCGACGAAACCACAGCGGGATATGAAAGCGAATAAAACCCTGCATTACGACCTGCCCCGCCAGGGTGCCTACAACCGTGGAGGATAAACCGGCGGCGACCAGGCTCAGCCCAAAGATGGTGGCTGCCGCGTGGCTCAACAACGGCTCCAGCGTCAGATAGGCCTGATCGAGATCGGCAACGCCGGTGTGACCATTGAAATGGAAGGCCGCGGCGGCGGTCGCCATCATGGCCAGGTTAACAAAACCTGCGATGGTCATAGCGATGGCAACATCCCAGCGCGTGGCGTTATAGCGCTCTTTGCGAGTCCCCCCGTGCAGGTGCTGAGTGAGCGACGAGTGTAAATAGATAACATGCGGCATGATGGTCGCCCCCAATACCCCGGCGGCAAGGAATACCGCTTCGCTGGTTGGCAGAGACGGTACGAGCATGCCTTTCGCCAGCGGTGCCAGCGCCGGCTGGGAGAAGATAAGTTCAACGACATAAGCCGCCGCAACAAACAGCAGCAGTCCGCCGATGACTTTTTCCAGCGGTTTTTGTCCGCGGCGCTGTAGCATCAGGATCAGGAACGTCGCGATCCCCGTCAATACCGCGCCCTGCAGCAATGACACGCCGAGCACCAGCTTAAATCCAATGGCTGCGCCAATAAACTCAGCAAGGTCGGTCGCCATAGCGATAATTTCCGCCTGCACCCAGTAAAACCACACCACCGGACGCGGGTAGTGGTCACGAATTTGCTCTGCCAGATTTTTACCGGTAGCGATACCCAGCTTCGCCGACATCACCTGAATCAGCATCGCCATCAGGTTTGCCCACACGACCACCCATAGCAGTTGGTAGCCAAAGCTGGCGCCGGCCTGGATGTTAGTGGCGAAATTACCCGGATCGATATAGCCAATGGCAGCAATGAACGCAGGCCCCATCAGGGCGAGCTTAATCTTGCGCGCTGCGCGACCGCTGCTATTCTCAACGCGACTGTTTGTCATTTTCTGCCTCTGGAAATATAGCCTTTGCTATGTTTTATGCTATCAAAATGCGAATGATTATCAAGTTCATTTGGAGCGATGATAATGATTGCTGTGATAGGGGGGAACGATAGCAGGTCAGTAACTTAAAACCGGGGAACTGATAAATTCTCTTAATCAGTCATCAGAATAGTACAACAGCGCAACTTTTAAAACTTTTACGTAACATAACAAAAATGCATGGTTGATCACTATTTTTGCCATTAGTCACATATCCTTGCAATAGTGTGTGCTGGCTCTCGTTTTCTTTGCGCTTGTTACATAGAATGTGCACAGAAATTTAACCTGCCTCATATTTGGAGCAAATATGGACCGCGTCTTGCACTTTATTCTCGCGATCGTAGTGGTGGCTATTCTGGCCCTGTTGGTCAGCCACAACCGTAAGCAGATTCGTATTCGTTATGTCATTCAGCTGCTTGTCATTGAAGTGCTGCTGGCCTGGTTCTTCCTGAACTCTGACATTGGTCTGGGTTTTGTGAAGGGCTTCTCCGAGATGTTCGAAAAACTCCTCGGTTTTGCCAATGAAGGGACAAACTTTGTCTTCGGCAACATGAACGATAAAGGCCTGGCTTTCTTCTTCCTGAAAGTTCTGTGCCCTATCGTCTTCATTTCCGCGCTGATTGGTATTTTGCAGCATATTCGCATTCTGCCTATCGTCATTCGCGCGATCGGTACCATACTGTCCAAAATCAACGGTATGGGCAAGCTGGAATCCTTTAACGCAGTCAGCTCGCTGATTCTGGGTCAGTCTGAAAACTTCATCGCGTATAAAGATATTCTTGGCAAAATGTCCCGCAACCGCATGTACACCATGGCTGCGACCGCGATGTCTACGGTATCCATGTCTATCGTAGGTGCGTACATGACCATGCTGCAGCCGAAATACGTTGTTGCGGCGCTGGTACTCAACATGTTCAGTACCTTTATCGTTCTGTCGCTGATTAACCCGTATCGCGTTGACGAGAGCGAAGAAAATCTGCAGATGTCTAATCTGCATGAAGGCCAAAGCTTCTTCGAAATGCTGGGTGAATATATCCTGGCGGGCTTTAAGGTGGCGATTATCGTGGCCGCCATGCTGATTGGCTTTATTGCCCTGATCTCCGCGCTGAACGCCCTGTTCGCCACCGTTACCGGCTGGTTTGGCTATAGCATCTCCTTCCAGGGGATCCTCGGCTATATCTTCTATCCGGTGGCGTGGATCATGGGCGTACCGGCAGGCGAAGCGCTGCAGGTAGGTAGTATTATGGCAACCAAGCTGGTTTCTAACGAATTCGTCGCCATGATGGATCTGCAGAAAGTGGCCGCCACGCTCTCACCGCGTGCGGAAGGTATCATCTCTATCTTCCTGGTCTCCTTCGCTAACTTCTCATCTATCGGCATTATCGCTGGCGCAATTAAAGGCCTGAACGAAGAGCAAGGTAACGTGGTTTCTCGCTTCGGCCTGAAGCTGGTTTACGGTTCCACTCTGGTGAGCGTGCTTTCTGCGTCTATCGCCGCGCTGGTACTGTAATCCCTCTTCGCTAGAGAGAAAGCCGGGCAAGTCCCGGCTTTTTTACGTCCGCAGCTCGCTCAGCGGCTGCGGTTTACCTACCAGATACCCCTGGAGGTAATCGACCCCTAGCTGAAGAAGTTTTTCCCGCTGCTCCGGCGTTTCAACGTATTCCGCCACCACCTTCATCTTTTTAACCTTAGCCATTTCGATAATCGATTTGACCATAATGGCGTCCAGCGGATCGGTTTCGATATCCCGCACGAAGCAACCGTCAATTTTTAAAATATCGGCCTGCAGGCTTTTCAGCCGCTCATAGTTAGCGTAGCCGGTGCCAAAATCATCGATAGCGATAGCGCAGCCGAATTCTCGCAGCTGCTGTATGTTATACATGCTGGTTTCCACATCGGAAAACGCCTGCTCTTCGGTGACTTCAATCGTTATCGCCTCAGCCGACAGGTTATAGCGTTTAAACAGCGAGATAATTTGCGTCGCGCTATCCTTTTGCATCAGCGTATAGGGCAGCAGATTCACGGAGAAGTGCTGCCCTTGATGGTGCCTGAGCGAGCTGAACAGCGTTTCCAGTACCTGCATATCAAAGCGCTGGCTCAGATTAAACTGCGCGATCGGCGGAATAAACTTATCGGGCGTAATGATGTTATTACCGCAGCGCATACGGCAAAGAACTTCGTAGTATCCCTTTCCTGCGGCATCGCGGATGGGCTGGGCATACAGTACCAGACCGCGCTCGTTAAGCGCCTGCTTAATCTGCGCCAGCAGCCGGACCTGTTCGCTTGTTTGATCGGAAATCTGTTCCTGAGCGGCGTCAAGCGCTAACACACGACGAGCCGCGCCGGCCTGCTCCGATAGCCAGCTAAGCTGACCAAGCATCGGGTGAATATCCGATTCGGTACCGCTATAGCCTCCCCACGATGCGCCAAACTCGAGATCCAACGTCTGGTTGTTCCAGCTGAACTTTTTATGGTTAAGCGTGGAAACGATATGATTTAAACGCGCCTCAGGTTCAGGGCCGTTTAGCACCAGCAATAGCTCGCTGCCGGGAAGCTGAAAAATCCGCTCGCCCTGAGACAATAGCGGCTGTAGCTTACAGGCGATCTGCCGTTTGCTCTCAACCCTCATCATCATGCCGTAATGGCGGCTAAGGAAATCCAGATTCTGTATTCGCAAACTGCTGATGGCAACCGCAGGATTACGCTGCAGATGACTCTCCAGCGCACGCAAATTGGGCAAACCGGTTAGCGGATCTTCTTCCGCCTGGTCTCGCCATCTGAACTTCATTCTTTCACTGCGCGCGTAGATATCCGCCATATAAAACAGACAGATAGTGAAACAAATTAGCACCGAAAGCACAAATGACAGGGAATATTCACTTTGTACCCCATGCAAAAAATTCTGGTTATAGGCCACGAGTAAAAATGCTGAAACGGACCACGAAATGCGAATCAGCGTATGCGCCAGACGACTAATACCAATAAAGTACAAAATGAAAATAAGAGGAACTAAATAACCAGCAATAAAAACAGAATCATAAGGCGTACATAGCACCAGTAATATTGCCGCCAGCGCTACAAACCAGTACAGCGTAAATACTCGCTGCTCGCGCACTTGCCATGAATGATAAAGATTGCGCCAGAATACTCGCGCATATCGCGGACTGATAATCATCCGCAACGGATAATAAAAGAAGGTCGTAAAAATTAACGCAGCGCTAATCAGGCTCTGTATATCGATAACGGTGTAGATAACCGACATATTGCCGAAATAGCTGGAAATCGCCAGCGGAAACGAAAAGAAGCGCCCCGCCAGATACATTGTGATCTTGAGCAGAATTGGCGCGAAGAAACCGCCCCAGAAAACCCTCACGCCCATATGTTTCGCCGTCAGCCCGGCGCGCCAGCGCCTTCCAAGCTGATAACGGACAATAGCGCAGGAGAGGAATACCGAGAAGAGCTGGCAAAAAAGCAGGATGACCGCCTGAGTGAAGGTCAGATCGATTATCCAGGCATTGGTAATCGCAAACGCGATTACCAATGGAGCAACGGCATAGCGGCCAAAAATAAAAAGCACAGCATACATTAAGCTCAACGGCAGCCATGCCAGATAAATTTGATTTCCGTCAATAATAGTTTGAGGAGAAATAAATCTGGACAGCGGAATGGCTATAAAGCAGACCAGAAGGGCCAGCAGAGTTTTTTTGATCTTAATGTTAAAATGATCAATCATTATTGTTAATTAAAACTCCTGCGGCAACAAATATATTTAGGCAGCAAATATTATGTTGCTTAATAAAGGCAGGCAAGATTTTAAATAGTGAAAAAATCTGAAATTACTTAACGCGGAGATTTACTGACTTATTCAGAAAGTACTTTACATTTCCCTGATAAAAACAAAAACCCCCGCCGCAGCGAGGGTTCGGAATTTGGTGGAGCTAAGCGGGATCGAACCGCTGACCTCTTGCATGCCATGCAAGC